>Ga0134126_10000382_pt1 | contig 57235 bp, 76 predicted proteins | sample KB31752_FD_96881 | JGI IMG/M metagenome (GOLD analysis project Ga0134126, IMG submission 96881) | Terrestrial soil microbial communities with excess Nitrogen fertilizer from Kellogg Biological Station, Michigan, USA - KB3-175-2 | ecosystem: Environmental > Terrestrial > Soil > Unclassified ...
CCCCGACGATGTGGCAGCTGGCGACAAGAAGGGCTCCGGTAAGTTCAGCGTTGGACGCAAAGACCTGCAGATGTTCAACAACATCTTCTTTGCCGACGTCGTATCGGCCGGCGGTGTCTCGGTTGTGCCGAACTTCGCAGCGACGCCTTCTTCGAACGCAGTCACTGTCACGCCGCCTTCTTCGGGCACTTTCACGACCGACCTCGGTGTGTTGTATGCCGCTTCCGGTTTGGCACTGACAAAAGTGGCCACCTCGCCCGCCATTGGACAGTACTCTGTGAGCGCTGGCGTTTATACCTTCAACGCCTCAGATACAGCAGCAGCGGCCGGCGTGTTGGTCAGTTATGCCTACACTCTCTCCGCCACGGGCAGCACCTACCAGGTCAACAATCAGTCTCTCGGTTACGGACCACAGGTGGAAATGTTCCTGGTGGATACCTATCAGCCGAAGAACGTGTCCGGCACGAACGAGTACAACGTCATTCACATCTATGCCGCCAAGGTGACCAAAATCACAATTGGCAACAAGCGCGCCGACTACTCGATTCCCGAAGTGGACTTCAGCTACTTCCAGTCCGCGAGCGGCCGAGTTCTCGACCTGTTCAGCATCAACGGCTAATAGCCGGTTGGTGTGAAAACCAAACGCATTGAGATTAGCGGCCGAGTCTTCCGGCTCGCGCCGCTGAGTCTCGGACAAGTCGAGCAGCTGGTTGACGCAGAACTTCCTTTAGCCGAACGCGTTTGGCTTCCGATCGTCGAGTCCTTCGTCAACTCCGGCCAAATGTACGAGATCGAAGAACTGAAAGAATTCCTTGACTTCGAAGACTTCACGGCCCTCCATGACGCGGTACTCGAGCTGAATGATTTGAAGCGCGAAGCGCTCGATACCTCCCCACAAGATCCCCTCGACTTTTCCTACCTGCGTGCCAGGCTCTCGGCCAGCTGCGGTTGGACCCTTCTCGAAGCCGACCGGCAGCCATTCGTAGATATTCTCTCCATTTTCCAGATCTGGGCCGATGAGGCCCCGCCACTCGAACGCAGCTTTGCCGCCTTTGTTGGTTTCAAGAGTAAGCCGCGGGGCGCCGGACACATGGGTGGCACCGATTCCTCACGCGATGAATTGGTGAATTTTACCGGCCAGTGGGGCGGGGAAGTACACAAGAGCGCGGACAATTTGCCGGTCTGGATGCAGGCGAGTCTAGCGCAAGACGGATTCCTGAAGTTTGAAGGAGACCAAGGAGTGGATGCGTATCGGCCCCCAGGTCTCCAGTAGACCGCAGCACCAGGCCACGGCCAGGACATCGCTCTTTAGGTATGAGCACAATTATATGCCAAACAAACACCCCAAAGCCACGCCCGTCACGATTGACGGGAATGAATATTGGATCGCGCCCCTCTCGATGAAAGCCATCGAGGTCCATGTGGAGGGCGATCACTCGACGGAAAGTTGGTGGGAAACCCGCACGCGCCTCTGGAAGCAGATCGAGGCTTCGATGCAGCGGGCAACCCCTGGCGCCGCGCCCAACATCGATCAGGTGCGCGATGACCTGGATCTCGACGGCTTCGCGCAACTGCTTGCAGAAGTTCGCACCGTGAGCAACCTCTCGGTCAGGACCGAGCTATGAGCGATCGCGCCGTAGGGATCATCTGCACCACCAGCCTGTTTTTTCTTTGGCTGTTCTTTAGAGACTAACTTTGGCTGACAACGTAATTTCTGTTCAGGTCGTCGCAGACGCCAATTCCGTCGCAGCGACCTTTGAGCAGATGCTGGCGAACGTTCGCCGGTCGCTCGATGCGGTACGCGCGGAGGTTCGCAAGACCAGCGCAGAGCTTCAGATTGCCGCGCCCGAGGAACGAAACGGGATTCGCCAAGCACTGAATGCGATGAAGTGGGACTCCTCCACATTGGAGGCCAGCCTGCATCGGGTTGCCGGCGAATGGGCAGCCATCAGCGACGAGATTAAGGGAGCACTCCGCCAGTACATTGCCTTCGCCGACACGGCCAGCGAACGCCGTATTGGCTCCGGGTTCCCGAACCCACCGGAACAACGCGCCGCCGCGCAGATCAAGGTAGACGAAGCTTCGGCTCGTTTAGCCTCGGCAATCGATCGCGCACAACCTTTACTCGGCCAAACGCAGGTTTTGGAAACCAAGGCCAAGGAATCCGCTGCCGCTCCCGGTGCCGCTCTCCTGAATCGGAACAAAGTCGCTCCCGCGTTTGAAGAGTCCGGCGGCCAAATCCACGCCCGCCTCACTGAACGCGGCGTTGCCACACTCGCAACTCATCCCGAGGCGCAAACGCATGGGGCCGGTCTACTCGCAGATGCTGAATGGAAACAGTGGCAACAGGAATTAAGCGCCCACGGCATCACCAGCCCACATCAGGTTGTTGCGCGCGCGCACTTCACAAACCAAAACTTCCAGCCAAACCTTCAGCCAAACCAACTTTATCCTGAAATCGCTTACGTAGACGAAGAGTGGCGGCGCCAAGGTATCGCACGTCGGCTCTATGACGAAGCAGAACGGGCCCAGTCTGCTGCCACCGGTGCTCCCGCCACTATCGTTCCTTCTCGCGCAAGAACCAGCTCCGCAGACGCTTTCTGGGAAAACCGCGCAGAGCGCTTTCCTGAAGGTCTGCCCGAGGCTCCCAGACCACTTCGCTCCTACAATCGGCACGACATTTACGCCATTGGTCAACTGCCTCCGCTTCCTGCTCCATTTCTTGCCGATACTACAAGTACCGCTAAACCTCCATCGGCCCCGCCAGAGCCTGCTAAACCACAAACGACCCCGGCGGAGATCGCCGTCATTCAGCATCAGGCCCAGGAGAACGTTGAGGCGGCAAAGGTCGTGGGCGAGACGATCGCCACCGCTACCCAGAACGGCGCTCATAGTCTCGACCAGGCTTTCACAGCGAGTCGCAACTCGGTTACAAACGGCTCGAATGGGAACAATGGCTCGAACGGAGCCGGTGGAAACGGAGGAGGTGGAGGGAAACCCCCAGGAGGACCTCCTCCGCTCGGTGGCCTTCCTTCCGATGATAACGAAGAAGAACGCAGCCAGAAAGCGGCCCGCGATGCAGCGATTGGAATTGCAAACGATAATTCGATCAAATCGGCGCTCGATCAAAAACGGGACGAGTACACCCGGAGTTCTGCAGAGCTGCAAACTGCCCGCAAAGAACTGGAATCGTTCTCCCGCTCCATACCCCAGAATCTGCCGGCCGACAGTGGCCTTAAGAAAATCCAGGACACCGAAGCGGCACGCGTCTCCGATCTTGAAGAAAAGAACCGGCAGCTTCGCCAGGAACTCACCGCACTCGAAAAACAGTATCGGGCAGTTACGGAAGCACAGGACGCAACGGCCCGCAGTGCCCAGCGCCTAACAGCCCTACAGCGAGAAATTGCCTCCCGCCCGCCGAAGACCTCGGAAGAAGCGGAAGGGTTTCGACTTCGCGCACAGGCCGAGGATTCTGCCGCTCGTAGCGCATTACGAAACGCCCAAACCGTTCTCGGTGGCGAGAGTGCCGCTGGCAGTAAAGAAGCAGATGCAGCAATCCAGTCGCTCCAGCAGAACGTTGTAGCGACCTCGCAAGTTGTGAGCGAGTTCCGCGATCGTGAAGACCAGCTTGCTGACGCCGAGAAGAAAGCAGGCGAAGCAGCGGACCAGGCGGGAGCCGGTATTCGTGGACTTGCTGGCGCAAACAACGCAGCCCAGGCGCAATCTAAACGTCTGGCTGACATCCAGGATGAGGTCCGGTCCAGGGTTGGAGCTTCGGCGGCCGATCTGCAAGGCTTGTATGTTCGCGCCGCCACGGAAGCGCGACTGGCGACCAGTAATCTTGAACAGGCCCAAAAGTTCCTAGGGCCAGCAGCGGCCGCCGGCAGCAAGGAAGCCGCCGCGGCGATGGTGGTCCTCGAGAACGCCATGAAGGCGGCCGATGCGGAAGCCAATGAGTTAAAAGCGCGTATCACCCTCCTCGCTAGAGCGGAAGCGGAAGCAACCGAAGCCACCATGGCCGAGGCACGCGCGCAGGTCGAGGCGAAGATCGCGAAGGCCGGCTCCGCTGAAGCAGCCCTGAAGCTGGCTAACGCCGAGGGGCAGGCCGCACGCGGTAGCAGCAACCTCTTCCAACGCATGCAGGAAGGCCGGATCATTGCCGGTACGGCTACCGGCAGCGTCGGCGCACTGGAATTCGCTTTCTCGAAACTCGCCGCCGTCTCAAAGACGCTTGGCCCGATCATTGATGCGGCCTTCGTTCCGTTCGCTGTCATCGGCCTCGGTGAGCTTATTGTTGATGTCGCAGGAAAGGTCAAGAAGCTCTATCAGAACTTTGTAGAACTCAAGGAGATGCGTGAGGCTACCGAACAGGTAGAACTCAAGCTCGCAAAGGCTACCGAGCAGGCCTTCGAGGAAGAGAAGAAGCTCAACGTCGAGATCCTGCGCCAGCAGGGTAAAAACGTTGAGGCAGCGGAACTCGAGCGGCAGAACCTGGAAAGCAAACCTATCGACATTCAGCCGTTCCTCTCCGATAAGGAGTTGGAAAAGCAGTTTAAGCAGCTCCCTGACAGCGCCCAGAAGGCGCTGCAACACGCCTTTGGGGATATTGTCCCAACTGATTTAGGGGACAAGATCAAGGAAGTCACTCAGCGGCTGAACGAGGCGCATGACGCTGCTGAAAAGCTCCGCAAGACAAAGGCTGCCCTCGACGCAAATCCAGCAGTTAATGCGAATGCCGGCGGTGGACCCAACGTGCTTTTGGGTTTGGGTAGGCTAACCGAAAACCTAATACTCCAGCGAGAGACGGGCAAGCAAGAAGTTCCTGAGCAGTTGTACGGCGGACTATTGCAGTACCTCAAGCAGCAGGAACCCGTCGTTAAAGAACAGCGTCAGCTTCTCGACAACAACGTCCTTGAGCAGAAGGGTCGTCAGATCCTCAAGGATACGCAGGAACGGGAAGACTCACTCAAGATCGCCACAAGCACGACCGGCGTTCTTCCACCACCTGCTCCCACCGAGACAACGACGCCGACTAACGCGCCGTTTGTTCAAACACCCGGCGGGCCCTCCTCGCTTCCTCCAGGCACACCCCCGATCCCGCCGGCGATTCCGCTGCAAACGCCAGCGCCTTCCCCGGGCTCGCTGTCACTCCCGCAGGCGATCGCGCGGCTGGAAGGCTTCGGCGCTTCCCTCAGCAACATTCCCACCAAGAACAACAACCCAGGGGATATCACCTTTGGAAAGTTCGCGCAAAGCTACGGCGCCACACCTGGCTCAGAGTCGTCGGATCCAAAGACTGGCGAGAAACACACGATTGCCAACTTCCCCGATCCGGAAACCGGCTTCAAGGCCATGCAGGATCTCCTGCAATCGTCCGAGTATAAGGCGCTTACCCTAGCCGAAGCCATTACCAAATGGCAAGGCTCGACGGAGCACATTCAGGAAGCCAGCAGGCTTACCGGTATAGCCCCCAACGCGCCGATCGCGCCCTCACTCGGGCAGGGCTCCACGCAGAATCCCGAAACCCAGGTTCAGCTCGCAGAGACCACCATCAAGCTCCGCCAGCAAGCGCTCGATCAGATTAAGGCGCTGGGTCTGCAGCCCGGCAACCCGGTGTACGACGAGGCTGAAAACAAGCTAGCCGCCGCTTCCGGAGGCGTCCAGAACAAGATCGCAGCGGAACTCCGCAGAGCGGATCAGGATCAGCTCTCGGAAATGCGTCTCAAGGCGGAAGAGACGCACAAGGACCACGCGCAGGAGCTGGCTGAAGAAGCAGCCTTTATTCGTTCGCGCCTCGATGCCGAACGCGCTTACATTGCGAATCGCAAAGAGCTTCGAACCGAACTGGTGGCAGTACTTAAGGCGCAGGAGCAGGGCCGGATCTCGAAAGAGACCAAAACCGCCTCCGACTTTGTCACCGATGAGGGCAAGCCGGACTATAACCGACGCCTGAATTACTGGAACCAGATTGCGGCGGACGCGGAAGGCGGAAGCCAGGAGTATCTTCACGCGCTCGATGAGGCCAAACATACCGGCGCGGAAGCGATTCGGCAGACCAGCGAAGAACTTAAAAAGGCGGATGAAACTGGTCTGGAAGATCTCAAGCGCCAGCATATTGTCAGCATCCAGGAGGAAGTCAACTACTGGCAAGCTCGGATCAAAGCGGAACAGATTGGCGGGGCTGGAGCAGCCGAGGCCCTGGAAGCCGCGAACGATAAGCTGGCCGCTGCCACGCAGCGCTTGCTCGAGCAGCAACGCGACATCAAACGAATCCAGGAAGAGATCTCCCGTCTCAAGGTCGATAGCAAGTTCGACCAGGAAGAGGAAGTGGTACGCGGCGCGCACGAACTGCACGTCCCGGCAGGCGCTCTTGGAAAAGAACTTGGCGTTCCCTTGCCGCAGGTACAACGCCCTTCCATTGGAACGGATATTGCCAGCCTCGGCGGCTCTCTTGGCGAGGGCACCCACGAGGCGCAGGAAACAGCCGCGATTCATCGGCAACAATATGAATCCGACCGGCAATACCTCGAGCAAAAGAAGGCGCTCTACTCGCAAGACAGTCGGGAATACGCAGAGCTTCAGCAAAAAGAAGCCCAGTTAGATCTTCGCTACGATCGACAGAAGCTTCAGGACACCGTAAATATCGCGCGCCAGATGACGCAAGTCTGGACGCACGAGATTGAGCAAATCTCACAGGCGTTCTTCCGAGGATTGAACCAATGGATCACCGGGCAGAAGACCTTCACGCAAGCGATGAAGCAGGCCTGGAAAGACATGGTGACGTCCATCATCCAGGACATCGAGAAATGGATCACCAAGATGATCGAAGAGGCGGTCATTATGGCCGTCGTCAAGAAAATCCTCGCCACGATTGGGCTCGATACCGGTGGTAAGGGCAATAGCCAGGCCCAAAAGCAAATCGCTCAAAACGACACCGAAAAGGAAAGCTACCTCGATCTTGCGACCGCTATCGCCTTTGAGGCGGAAATGGCGAAATCGGACGGTAATGTTGTGGCAGCGGCTGCGGTCGCTGCAGTCGCGCATGCACTCGGAGAAGTGGTTTCCGCTCCCGTAAAGCTCGACACCGGAGGATACACCCAGGCCGATGGTATGGCGATGCTTCACCAGGGTGAAGTGGTCATCAGCAACCCGGTCACCAAGATGCTCGAACAGATGGCGACCACCAACGCCTTCTCGGATCGCGGCAACATTACCGCTCGTAATCCTGCCGCGCTCATGCCTCACGGCGGTTCGCCGGCACCGGTCACCAATCTCTCGCAAGTCAGCAATAGCTCCTCGCGAGGGGATATTCACAACACGATTCACTACGCCCCGAATGTAACAAACGGGGATACACGAGATTTTCGCTCGATGCTCGAAACACACAAGGATGAGATTGGCCGCATCGTCCATCGCCAGAGCAAAACATTTAACCGCGGCTAGAAGCTACACACACTTATATGGCACTTTCTTCGTCCCTTAACCTCAGCATTACCTCGTCTGACGGATCCAGCACGTGGACCAAGCCGGTCACCGGCCTGGCCTTCACGCAGGGTCGCAACCAGATGTATCCCCAAGGCCTCACCATCGGCACGCCGGCACCCGTTGCGGCGCCGACAATCACGCCTGGCACTGGCGGCTCGATGAGCTCCGGCGTTTATAAAGTCAAACTCACATACGTCGACGCTCCCGGCGGAGAATCCACACCTTCCCCGGAATCGACGGCCACCGTTTCTGCCAGTGGCACGCTGCTCGTAGCGAGTCCCGCTGCCTCAAACAGCGCGCAATATTACAACGTGTACATCACGGCGGCTGCCGGATCGACCGGTACCGAGACCCTGCAGAACAGCTCGCCCATTCCGATTGGTACAAACTACACACAATCCGCAGCCGTTGCCTCTGGAGCTGCTCTTCCGAGCTCGAACAGCACACTTGCTTGGACCGTGCCGCTGCCTCAAACTCCAGCTCAGGCTGCTTACATTCGCAACCTCGCGCCGGCCGGGATCGCTTCGCCTGCTGCGCCTTTTCTTTCGCAAGCCGTCCTTGGGTCGCTCTCTGGGGCCACCTATTTCGCGCAAACCACTATTGTGAATGCCAGTGGCGAAACATTGGCCTCTGCCGAGGTGAGCCTGGCCGTCAGCGCTAACAATGTTTTGGTTGTTTCGGCGCCAGCCGCACCGCCCGCGATCTGCGGAGCGACAGGCTGGAACGTATACGTCGCCAGCTCGAGTGGCGCGGAAGTGAAGCAGAACACCGCCCCGCTGCCGTTTAATACACCGTGGACGATGCCCGCAGGCGGACTAGCCTCGAACGGCGCACTGCCGGCCAGCAACACTACGGTCGTAAGCCTGAACGTCACCTGGACCGCGCAAAACAACACCTCGAAGAATGTGATGGATCTACTCCCGCAAAGCGAAATCAACTTCATCGAGGTCACTTCGCCCGGCGGCTACAACGGTCCCGCGCTGGGCGGCATTAACGCGCTCCTGCTCACCGCAAGCGCAGCAGTTGGCTGTCCGATCGAAGCGCTGATCGTCGGGTAATTCTATGTCGAACGCCGTTTACCCCTCGCTGGTAAAGGGGCTGTCTGTCCAGATCATGAAAACGCCAGAGTTCAAGACTCTGGATCAGACAGCCTCGAACGGCGCCAGCATTTCCATCCCGCAGTACGTAAACCCGATCTTGCACTTTACTCTGATTTACAACTATCTCGATGACATCTACCTGTCGGCGAACAACACTTTTGCTTACGCTCCCTACAGTGATTTTCAAACGTTGATGGGATTCTTCCTGGCACGGCGCGGGAAGGGTGACGATTTTCTAATTTTCGACAGTACCGACTTCTCGCCGGCAGGCCTGCGGGGCGGGGTATGGTTGCCCAATACAAACTTCGCGGCCGGCGCGGTCATCATCGATCGCAACGGGCATGCGCAATTAGTCACCGCACCCGGCACATCGGGCGACACCTATCCCTTATTCTCAACCGGTGGTACAACCACCGTCGATGGGACTCAGACCGTCACGCAATCGCCGGTCACCTGGACGGACCAGGGTTTCTTTCCAAAAGGCTGGCCGATGGCTCCCGTAACCCTCTCGGTCGTGACGGATGCAAACGGGAAATCCTATTCGCCCATTCAACGAAACGTTGGCGGGCTCTTTAACGAAGATATCACCGATTTAGTGGCGAATACGCTCCAGGTCTACGAGGACGGCGCTCCTACGTTGCCATTGGCTTATGTGGTGCAGGGCCCTGGATTGGCCGTCCCGGGAGCCTCCTACAACGGCCTTTACCTCGCTTGGGTAACCGCTCCCACGCAGCCGGTTACCGCGACCTTTCAATTCTACTTTCGAGTGAAGTTCGAGGAAGACACTCAGGATTTCGAGCAGTGGCTGAACGGCATCTGGACCATTGGCGGCGAAGGAACCAAGAATGGATCCGGCATGCTGAAGCTCAAGACCAATCGCAATTCAGCGGTCTAAAATGCGGGTGATTTCAACCCAATCCTCTGCCAGCACATCGGTCTGACTCGCGAGCCACGGTACAACGTAGCCCTGCGCGGTTTTCATGTCAATATGGGCGTGGTACTCAACCTCTGTTCCAACCGGGAAGTGCGCCGCCATCGGCCGACCCTCTGTAATAAGGAACTTCGATCCGGGGATCAGTAGCAGAAACATTCCTGCCCCATTCCAGCCTTGACGGGCTACTGCCCTGCCACTCTTTAGGAGCGCAATTGCTTGTCCAAAATCCATAGTCTCCATTATCCATTGAAAACAAACGTCCTCGCCGCACACTTAGTCTCCGAGCACTCACGTGAAACAATGTCTCGGCGGAGATGGGACGGACACGACTGCCGCTGTGCTTCAGTGGCTCGCTGCCAACCAAACTCTTTGGATTAGAACACTTTACCTGATCGGAGAACCGGAAGATCCGCAGTCTATCTGGTTAACCGATCACGAATCCCCGCTCCTCTGGTCCCTTTGGGGAACCTTCCCATCGGCTGTCGTTTCGCGCGATGCCGTCCAATCCAAAATTGGCCTCGACGTGACTCAGATGAACATCACCTGGTCGCCGCGGCCCGTCTCCACTCCCGTCAATCCCACGATCGCCACCTCCAGCCCACGCAAACTTGCCGAGATCGGCCGTTACGACAACTGGCGCGTTCGGGTCTGGAAGGTCTTTATGCCCACGCCCGGCGACGCAAATACTTTTGGGGCTTGCCCGCTGTTTGGCGGCCGCGTCTCGGATATCGCGCCGGACGTCGACAAGATCGTCTTCACGGTGAACAGCTTTCTCGATTGCGTGAATCAGTACGTTCCGCTCAACGTGATCGAAGCGACCAATACGGCCGCTGCTTATGTCGGGGCCACCCCTCCGAAGGGGTTCGCGCATGTACCACAATTTGTAGTCGAGGACGGCTCGAGCACGAATGTGGTGGTCGGTTTCCAAACCTCGCCGGTCGAGGGATCGATTCTCGACGACAACGTAGCGCGCGGCGGCTGGCTGGTCTTCAACACGGTTGCGCCGGACCCCAAGGCGAATCCTCCGTTCCCTGGATCCACTCTCGGCGGGGTATGGAGTGAGATTCAGCAGAACACCGCGGTCAATACCGGCGACATCAGCAACGGCAATGGCGGGACGGGCGGCGGCGGCCGCTACAACCAGTTCATCTTGAGCACGCCTTTGCCTTGGCCTCCGACTCCCGGGCTCGACTCTTTCTATGTCAGTCGACATGCGCCAGTCGATCAGTCGGACGGAGATTACGTTGGCTTTCCGTATGTTCCTACCCCAACGAGTTCGATATGAGCAAACTGTACGACGCAGGCACGGATATTAACGGACAGCGATGGCTTTGGTTCGAGTGTCCAGGCTGCAGAAATTGTCATGCTTTTTGCTCGCCACGCTGGACCTGGAACGGCTCCTTCGATGCCCCTACATTCGCGCCGTCGCTGCTTTGTAACCAGAATGATCCGAGTTCCCGCTGTCACTCGTTCGTGAAAGAAGGCCGCATCCAGTTTTTGGACGATTGTCACCACGGCTTACGCGGGCAGACGGTCGCTATTCCGGATTGGGAGCGGGATTGGTAACCGAACAAGACTTTCGCTCGAACATTGTCTCGATCGCTCGCAGCTGGATCGGCACGCCGTACCTGCATCGCGCACGTGTAAAGGGTGCCGGGGTCGATTGCGCACTAGTGATCCTCGCCGTGTTCCAGGAAGCTGGCATCGCTCCACCTGACGAGGAGTTGCATCGATACTCGCCCGACTGGTGGCTCCATCAATCGCACGAGAAGTACATGCTGCGCGTACTGCGCCACGCGCACAAAACGGTACAGGGCCGCTGTCTGCCAACGACCGAGGCAAAGGACGGCTGCATTGTTCTCACACGCGCCTGTGGGTCGAAGCTTTTTAATCACGGCGGGATCGTCACTCGCTGGCCGCATGTCGTACATTGCCTGCAGCCCGCCTGTTCGGAAGTGAATGCGGCGCGCGATCCATTCTGGGCATTCTCTGAGATCGAGATCTACGATCCGTGGCTGAAGCATATCGAGGAGACCCCCGATGTTCGGCGGTAAGAGCCAGAGTTCCGTTCGTCCGGTCGCGCTCGGCGCAACCGTACAGTCCTCCACTTATGGGGCCACAATTCCGGTAGTCTACGGACGCGCCATGATGGCCCTGCTTCTGATCTGGCAGGCCAACATCCGCAACATCGGATCGAAAAAACAAAACAAAAAGAAGGGCAAAAAAGGACAGGCCAGTTACGCCTGTAATTGCGACTTTCTCATCGGGCATAACCCGATTCTCGGCGTCCTTCAGTTTTGGGAAAACCAGAATCAGAAATATCCGCTGAATTTCGTGAAGTACTCGGCGGGCAATGCCTTCTCGGGATCGATCACCGTTCCCGATCCGCAATTCTACGCCGTCATTGGCGTCACGCTCACGGCCAGCTATTTCGGACAGTTCAACGATTACGGCTCGCAAGGCCAGCGCACGTTATCCGGCTTCACGGAAATCCCGCTGTGGAATATGGCCTTTCGCGTTCCGAATCCGGCGCGCGGCTCAAGCATGATCGGCGGCGGCTATTACTGGACACCAGCGCTTGGCGCAACCGTTCTCTTCCCCGGAGCCGGCATAGTCGCTGGCCCGAATCTAGTCGCAAGCGGCGCCGTCAATATCTACTATGCGGAACTCTGGCCGGGCGGGTCGAGCGCCTACAACAAGAAAAGTTACGGCGGCGGAACAGCGGTTCCAGCAGGAGCGCTCGCCTTAACGTTCGAGCCAACCCTGGGCGATGGGCCGGAATTCAGCGGAAAGGATCAAACTACCGGACAGGCTCTCGCGAATCAGAAGATCTTGTATCCGCATTATGCGGGCCTGGGCAGTCCCAACTTCAACATGGGCGGCTCCGCAATGCCGCAAATTCAGCCCGAGGTACAAGGTACCTTCACGCGCTATGCGACCGGTGACTGCGACTTCGCCGATATGTTCGAGGATATTCTTGTCTCCGGACAAACGCAGGCCGGCTTCGCGACGATCAACGACACCGATATCGTTCCCGTCGCATCCGTACAGCACGGCCTGAATATGTCGGAGTTCCCGGGGATCGTCCAGGAGCTCACGTTTTCCAATCTCGAGGCGAACAATACACCCGTCCCTTTCGCGATCGGAAACGCGGTCGGCAATTTCTTAGTTGTCGCGAACTGCCCTGGCGAGACGCTTCTCGGCGCTGGCGCATCGAGCATTAGCGACACGTACCAGGATGACTGGCAAGCGGTCACAACTGGAAATCCGGGGCAAGTCTGGTGGGCAAAAGCGAAGGGCGGGGGTGTCGGCATTAACTACGTCACGCTCTCCGGTGGCATCACTTATCACTGGCAGACCTCCGTCATGGAGATCGGCGGATGCGATACGTTTGACGCCTCTGTAGCGGTCGACAGTCCAGGACTGAATCCCGTCTCCGGTCTTACGAATCCAGTCGCTATTACAACAAGTAATGCGCCGGGCACGAAGGCGTTTCTCGTCGCGATCGCCTATTACGGCGCGGACGGCATCCTGGTGCGGCCTCCTGACACCACCTGGACGACACTGGTAGGCGGCGACCAGGGAAGCGACTATTACGTTGCCTATAAAACCGTCTCTCAGCCGGGCAGTTACGATTTCACGGCTTGGAATGGCGGTGACTTCTTTGTCCCACAGCGCATCGTCCTCCTGGCATTCAAGCAGGTCGAGCCTCCTCCCTACCCGAAAGCGCTCGGCAATATCGTCGACGGCGCTTCCATCGACTTGACACGCCTGCAGTGCCGCGCGGCTGGCTTATATGGCTCGCTCGTCATGGATAGCCAGCAGAAGGCCTCGGACTATCTGGAAGACCTCTGCACGGCCATGAACGCTGCGCCGGTATGGTCCGGCTTCACGCTCAAAGTGATTCCCAGATCGGAAGTCTCGGCCATCGGCAACGGTGCTGCATACAACGCTCCCACCGCTAGCGGTCCGGCTGCGCGCCTCACTCTGAAAGATTTTGTTGTCAAGGAAGGCGACCCTTTTGTTCGAATCAAGCGCAAGGGCCAGGTCGACCTTCCGAACATCATTCAGTATCAGCACCCGAACCGATCGAGCGACTACAACGACATCACGGTGAGCGACCCGGAATCTGCAGTCGTTGCGCTCTATGGACCGCGCAAAGAAGACCCGAAGCAGATGCGCATGATTCAGGATCCGGCTGTCTCGCGCATGATTATCGGCATCGAGCAGCGCCGGCAGAACCTGCTGCGCAACGAGTACACCTTCACGCTCAATGCAACTCGCGGGCTACTCGAGCCCATGACGCTCATCACCATTCCCGATCCCGATACCGGCCTCAATGCCGACGCGGCGGGCAACGATATCAGTCGCGCCATTATGCTCACGGAGGTCGACGAGCAAGATGATTTGACGCTCCAGTGTAAAGCGGACCCATTTATTTATGGGCTTCACGCGCCAGTGCCGGTGACTGTTACCCAGACACAGCCCTATCGCCCGCAGCTCGGCGGCAGTCCGGGAACGATCAACAACCCCGTCATTTTCGAACCCGTTCCGAGGCTGCTGGCACAGCAGAATCAAGGACAGATTTGGGCGGTTGTCAGCCATGCGTTCGTGGTTCCTCCGGCCAGCGCGCCGGTCCCGACAGTCACGACCGGCACATTAACGGGCGGCAATTACTACGTGATCGTCACTTACGTCGGAGCAAATGGCGGCGAAAGCACGGCGTCTCCGGAAAGCGGCGCCATTCCGGTCCCTGGCACGGGCGGCTTTATCGTCGTACCGAGCCCTCCCGCCAGCCCGGGCGCGGCTGCATACAACGTTTATGTTTCACAGATCGGACAGCCGGGCAGCGAGACAAAGCAGAATTCGACTCCAATCCCGATCGGCACGCCATACACCGCGACCACCGCGCAGAACACCACGCCTCCTCCGGTCGCCTACGGCGGCTGCTTCGTTTACCTCTCGACCGATGGCGGCAATTCGTACAGCCAAGTCGGGCAGATTAATGGTTCGGCGGATACCGGCATCACGACCGCGGACTGGCCCGCCTCGCCCGATCCGGACTCTACCAATACCCTCTCGCTCGATCTCACGGAAAGCGCCGGCACCCTCGCTAGCTATCAGGTCGCGGATGAAGACAATTTCGTTTACCCCTGCTATGTCGCAGGCGGGCTCTCGGTGGTTCCGAATCCCAAAAACAATCAGATCCTTATCGCGCCTTCGTATGAGCTGATGACCTATGCGGACGCGCAGCTCACCGCGCCCTATCAGTACGCACTGCAGGCGACCGCGCCGAATCATCTTCGCCGCGCCGTCTTCGGCGCCCCGAACGTAGGGCAAGGCGTCGATCATCCCACCGGTTCCCGTTTTGCCTTTCTCGACCCAAGCGGCACCGGGATTTTCAAGATCGACATGGACCCGCTGTGGATTGGGCAGACGATCTATTTCAAGTTTCAGCCGATCAACGCATTCGGCGGAGGCGCAGCAACGCTCTCCGGTCTTCCCGCCTGGCCCTACCTTTGCCAAGGCGTGGCGCAACAGGAGAATCCCAACAACATCTATACGAACACTCCCATCGTGGCGCTCTCGCGCACTTCAGCGACCACCGTTTCGATGGTGCAGGTCAACACGCAGTTTCCGAGTAATCAGGCAATCTACAACCCGCGCAGCTTTACGATTCCATCGCCAAGCGAATTGACGGTTTACTACGTAACGATCGCGGACACCGCTTATCTCGGAGACACCGGCTCGAGCACCAATCTGGTGGCAACCTGCTCGACAGACAACTCGCTCGTCGGCGTGCCAGGCAATACCTACATGGGCTTCATTCAGGTTGGTCCGAACGGACCAAGCCAGGACATTGTGGGCCCAGGCGGCTGGCCTGCACCCTTCACCGCGATTGTGGGGCCATAAGTGTTTCCCACAGTCGTCCCCGTTTTTAATTCGCAGAATCCAGTTCCGCTTCCCGGCTGCCAAAACACTAAGCCGCAATCGAACGGCGGGAACCCGGTCGCCTGGATTACCGAATGCGTGCCGTGGACAGGTGGCGTGCAGAAAAAAACGGCAACTGGCTATGCGATCCAAACCACCGATTGCGGCTACCTGCTCGTTTATAAGAACGACACAACGCCTGGCGTATTCACGTTGCCCAATCCCATCCCGGCCGTCGGCGTCACGAGCACGACGCAATGGATGTGCGGGATTTCGAATACCGGCGCGGGCGCGCTCACGATCAACCCCAATGGTCTCGACATCGACGATCAAACCGGCAGTGTCACTCTTTTTCAGGGCGAGGGATTGCTGGTCTTTGCTGGACTCGGCAACTACTACACAATCCGCGGCAGCAACTCGAATGCCGGCGTGTGGGTCATGGAGATCCCGAATGGGACCGTCGATGGCGTCAACACCGTTTTCACCCTCTCTCAAATTCCGGTCGACGGATCGCTCACCCTGGTCCTCAATCAAGACCAGGTGCAGAACACCGACTTCACGTTGGTTGGAAATGTTCTCACTATGGCAAAGCCGCCGCGCACACGCGATGCCGGTTACTGGCTGGCCCGTTACCAGTACCTCGGCGGCAGCGCTGGAGGCTCGGGAGGAGGCGGTGGCGGAAGCACCGCTCCCCAATACACCTGGGTCGTGGATGAGATTCCCACGGGCGCGCTTGATGGCTCGAACACGCAATTCACGCTCGCGAATGCGCCGCTTGGACTGCTGTTATTCCTGAATGGACAGAAGCTTTCCCAGAACACGAACCCGCCGCAGTTCACATTTTCCGGCTCGACCATCACGCTTGGCGTGATTCCTACTCCTGGGAATACTGGCCTTCTTGAAGCGACCTATTTCTTCCTGCAGTCCATGACCAGCGGCTCCGGTGGATCGGGCGGCTCCGGTGGCAGCGGTGGGTCCGGTTCCGGCACGGGTGGCAGCGGCGGCGCGGGAGCATCTCCTGGAGTCGCGGCGCAAATCTACGACGACATGACGGGCTCGAACGAGGAGCAGCCGCATGGTGTTCCGACCTCGGGCGGCAGCGGCTTCTCGAATAATGGACCAAATCTCAACCAAGGTAATTCGCCCGGCACGAACACCGCGATAGCCGCCTGGGGCGGCCTCTATACCGGGCCAGGCGGGAATCCCTCTGCGCCGAACACGCAGGTTGCGATGAAGAACTTCCAGGCCTATTGGCTGCGCAAATCGACCGGCGTCTGGAATCCAGTCGCGCCTACTGGCATCTTCGCGGCGAGCGATATCGATGGCGGCTATTATTCAGAAGATTTCACGGTCGATTACGGCACGTCGGTTCCGTTCACCACGCTGTCTGACGGCTCCTTGGGCTTCTCAACCGTCTCCGGAAAAGTGGCGCACTTTTTCGCGCCCTATCCGCGCATTGCGATCGACAACTCCGACTTCGGCGGCATCGCGGTCGTTTGCGATCTCCAGTTGGTTCTCATTAACCCAACAGGTACAGACGATCGCGCCTCGGCCGATTTCGTCTGTGCGACCGGAGCCGATTACTACCCGACCACCACCGGCGCCGGGATCACCGGCAATCCGGGCCTCGGCATTGGCGTGTTCAAGAAAGTCACCTCCTCTTGGCGGTCGTTTGCCTTCACAACTTTGACGCTGGCCGACATTACGACCAATCCACCACCCATCGATCTCACAGGAATTTCCGCCTAATGAAACGCTTACTTCTCGCGCTTGTCGCGCTTCTTCTCCCGCTGTCGGCCGGCGCCAGTACGGTGGTGCCATACCTTGGATCGTCCACCGCTAGTCTGCCGGGCAGCAGCGGACATTACACGGTTTCCGTCAATGGGACGAGCGTGCCGGTATTTTCATACAGCGGCTACAGCTTCACTTGGTTCGCGTTCTCCGGGACCGCAAATGTCGCGGTCACCTTCAACGCAACGGTCTCGAGTTACACGCTGTCTCCTATACGGCTGAATATTCCGTCGACTAAAAGCGGCTCCACTATCAGCTTCAGTCTTACGAATGCTCCGGCAAAGTTATGCCTCAAGAAAGTGAATGGCTCGAGCGATTACCTGTACGTGTTGGCTGATCCGCTGGAAAGTTCGCCCCCCGCATCGAGTGGGAGCGGTATTTACAACGTGGTTACCGGATACGGGGCAAATAATTCATACGGGGCAGATGCAACTTCAGCCATCAATTCGGCCATTAGCGCGGCGAACAGTGCGGGGGGGGGCATCGTATATGTTCCAGCCGGTCACTACAAGATCGGCACGAATGGCAGCATCCACCTGCAATCGCACGTCAATCTGTACCTGGCGCCCGGCGCGTTAATCCAGGTCGCATCCGGGTATGGCGGCGGCTTTCATAACTCGAGTGCTATTTACACCGAGACCGATAGCGGCGCGGAGATCTCCGGGCGCGGCGTAATTTACGGAACCGGCACAAGCCAAGGCACTTTCTTTTGGCTGTTCAGTTCCGAGGCGGAGACTAGCTTCCGCATACAAGACGTGATGTTTTTGGATTCGCAAACAACCGGTGTCCGAATCCAAGCGAACGGAGCAACCATCGAGAACGCGAAAATCGTCACGCTTCCCGGTCGATTGGCCGATGGCATTGACATGGAGTCGGCCAGCAACATCACAATCGACAACAACCTCATCCTCTCGACCGATGACAATACGGAGTTCGGAACGGGAACAGACAGCTGGCAGGTGATTCACCCGTTCAATAACGTCAACATCACAAATAATCTATTCGCGAATTTGATGACGGGGCACACGTTCTCGATCGCGCCGCACACGAGCAACTCTAGCTCGGGAATGTCGAATATCTTCTACGACAACAACGACTCGATCGACACGGACGCGGTCATCGCGATTTACCCGTTCGGTGGGACCCCGGTCAGTAACGTCACTTTCCAGAATTTCGGCGCAGAAAATATTCGCGGCCGGCCCTTTGAAATCTGGGGCGGCGATTGCACGGATTGGGGGCCGGGTAACTGCGGTTCGCCGGTCGGGGTGATCGGTCCCGTCACGAACGTAACTGTCGCCAATACGAATTTTTATACGCAAGGCTCGCAAGACTCTCAGCTTTACGCCAGCTCTTCGGGCTCGCCGATTAACGGGATGCACTTCAACAACGACACCTTCGTTGGAACCCCCGTCACTTCCGCTAGCTCGATGCATCTCGAAATCAACAGCGGCAATATTCTCAACTTAACGTTCTCGGCCACGGCTGGACCTTCCATAACTTCGTTCACGGCCTCACCTAATCCGGTTGGCGCGGCGGGCGATCCGGTCACCCTCAGTTGGACCGCTCAGAATGCCACCAGCTTCTCGATCAATAGCGGGGTTGGGCCGGTCTCTGGCGGAAGCGTTGTAGTGCATCCGACCGTCACCACCACCTACATTCTCACGGCCACCGGATCGGGTGGAAGCACCACCACGCGATCGGTGACCGTGACGGTTCCCACCGCACCTCCTCCCACTATTTCGAGCTTCACGGCAACGCCAGCGTCCGTGCCGGCTGGCAGCAGTTCGACCCTGGCCTGGTCGATCACCGGCGCGACAACTGTTGTTATCGATAACGGGCTTGGAACGCAAAGCGGTTCGTCCGTATCGGTCGCTCCGGCATCGACCACCACTTACAAGATCACGGCCACAAACTCTAGCGGAAGCGTCTTTAAGCTGGTAACCGTAACCGTCACAGGCAATGACATTTACATTGCCGGCGCACCAACCGGAGACGCGGACGGCTCGGACTGTGCAAACGCTTTTGCGCTGTCCTTCTTCAATACCTCGGGCAATTGGGGCTCAGGCGCCGGGAAAATCGGCGGGGGGAAGACAGTCCACGTCTGCGGCGCCGTGACCGGTACAGCCAACACCACCGCGCTCACATTTCAGGGCAGCGGCTCTTCCGGAAACCTCATTACGCTGAAGTTCGAGAGTGGGGCCAGCCTGAGCGCGCCTTACTGGTCGCCAAACGGTGCGATCAACCTGAACGGTAAAAGTTATGTGGTGGTCGATGGCGGCTCGAATGGCGTCATCCAAAACACCGCGAACGGGACCGGTCTTGCCAACCAGCAGACTTCTGTAGGCGTCCAGGGAACCGGGGCAACCAACGACGAGGTGAAGAACCTCACTATTAAAAATATCTACGTCAACCAGGGTTCTGCGCCCGGCGCAACCGACGCGGCCGGCGTGAACACAGTAGGCATCCAATTCAACGGGAACAGCACCAACTCAAAGGCCGATCAGAACACCGTCAGCCAGGCGAAAACCGGTATTCAATTCGCGATGGACTCGGGCGGCGATGCTTCGAATATCCAGATCTTTTCGAACAAGATCAGCGACGTCGATTGGGGTATCAACGTCGGAGGCGGCGATCCGGGGGATACCGCGACCGGCGTGCAGATTTATGCGAACGACATCAGTAATTGGACGAACTGGCAGTTCCCGACAAGCGCCTATCACCAGGACGGAATCATTCTGTTCAACGTGGGCAATTCGAGCGCCGGCATCGTTGCGAACGTCTATAACAACTACATTCACGGTGACCTGGGCGTGGGCTCGCCCACGGGTTTTATTTACTGCGCGGATTTTTCCAGCTGCAACGTCTACAACAACCTGCTGGTCAACTCCGGCCATACGATCGACGGCATTATTTGGCTTGGTCAGACCTCGAATAACGGCAAGACGATGGCGGTCTATAACAACACCGTCATCTCGACTCAAAACGATATCGGAATCACCCTCGCGCTCTCGGGCCACGCGACGATCAAAAACAATATATTCAACGGGGTCTCGGTCGGGATCCACGATTACAACACTCTAACTTCGACGGTCACGGCCTCGAATAACAACCTCTGGCAAACCACAACGGGCGCCGCGCCGCAGATGGCAACGGCGGACTCGACATTTGTCAGTTATTCGGCTTGGCAGACGGATGGCTTTGATCTCAACTCTTCCACGGCGGCCCCAAATCTCAACGCCAGTTACGCGCCGAACACCGGTTCGCCAGTGATCGGCCTGGGCGCAAATCTTACCAGCCTGAGTATCACCAGCCTCGATTTCGATTACGCGGGAACCCCTCGGCCGGCGACGGGCAATTGGACGGCGGGCGCATTTCAGGTGGGGGGCGGCGGAGGAGGAGGCGGCTCGCCGGCCATTGTTAGCTTCGCAGCGACGGCTAATCCCATTAACCAGAACAGCTCGACGACAATCTGCTGGAGCGTTACCGGGGCGACTACCATCTCAATCGATCAAGGGATTGGACCGGTCACCGGCACCTGTGTTCCCGTCTCGCCATCCGCGACGATCACCTATACCCTGAGCGCAACGAATAGCTCTGGCACCTCGCGGCAGATGCTCACCCTCACGGTAAATAACGGGACAGTTCCCACGATTTCAAGCTTCGCGGCCAGTCCCACGTCGATCACAGCCGGGGCCAGCGTGACGCTTTCCTGGTCGATCACGGGAGCGACCAGTCTGTCGATCAACAATGGGGTGGGAACGGTCACCGGATCCAGCGTTTCTGTTAGCCCAACGACAACGACCACCTACATCATTACGGCCACGAACGCTTTCGGCCAGAACACGGCGGCAGCCGTTGTGACCGTAACGGCCGCAGCGGTCCCCACGATTTCGAGCTTCACTTGCACGCCGTCCACAATCCCGCGGGGAGCTCGCAGCACTTGCGCCTGGTCCGTCACAGGAGCGGACTCGCTCTTAATCGACAAAGGGGTGGGCACGGTGACCGGAACGTCGATTGTTCTGGCGCCGATCGTCACGACCACCTACACCCTGACGGCCACAAATACGGCGGGCCCGGCGACCCTGAGCGCCACGATCACGGTGAATAACACCGCTACGCAAGGGTTTTTTGCGACTCAAATCAAGGCGGCAGACCGACAGGGCACGGCGGCCGGGACGAAGATTTTAATGACGGATGGGACGTTCACAACGAACGATATCCCGATTTACCTGGGAGACGGCACCGCGCATGACAGTGGAAAAACGATACCTGTCTGGGTCAAGGAAGTTCCCTCGGGCACACTCAATGGAACCAATACCGCGTTCACCTTGAGCTTCGCCCCGATCGTCGGCAGCCTGACCCTCTATTACGGAACGGCTGTCGAGCTCGAAGGAACGGATTTTACACTCTCCGGGTCGACGATCACGTTCGCTTCGGCTCCGGCGTCCAGCGCGCGATTCCAGGCGCGCTACCAGCACTAGGATTTCGATGGCTCAAGAAGTACGCGGCAATCTCAGTTACGACGATCTTGCGCTCGATGCGCGACTCGGCCCTAACAACGGAACCGTCATCCAGTACGGGAACGGAACGTTCACCGATGGCAATCTTCCGAAGTACATGAACGACGGCACCACCGAGGATTCGGGCGTCAAGGCCAGCTCCGCGCAGGGGCTTTTCGTGATGATCCATTACCTGGAGGGTGCGCCGAAGGCCTCCGAAAAAGTCTGGGCGATGAGCGTTCCCGCGAACATCACGACCGCCGTCTTTGCCGCCAATTTCGCAGGCAGCGCCGGGCATTGCGGGACGAATCCGACCGCCACAGCGGTCTATACCCTCAATAAAAACGGGTCCAGTATCGGAACCTGCACGATCAGCACTTCCGGAACGTTCACCTTTGCCACCGGAGGGGGCGCGGCGCAATCTCTTGCGGCGGGCGATCTACTCCAGGTGATAGCCCCTTCCTCGGTCGATGCGACCTTGGCCGATGTAAACATCAGCTGGTACGGGACGCGCTAGATGGCGGCGACCTTTGTCCAGTCGAAATCGGTCGTTCAGAATGGCGGCTCGAACTCCGTTGCCCTCACCTTTACTAACCCCGTTACGTCGGGGAATACTCTGGTCGCCGTCCTCGGCTATCACAACTTAATCTCTAATCTTGGCTCTGGATCGATCACGGATTCGACGGCCGGCGGCGGCACGCCAAACGTTTACACGCAGATCCAGGATATGACCTGGCAAGGAGCAGATTTCGGCGGCGCCGACTCCGAGAATACGGCTTGGTTCGTAAAGAATGCCGCAGCCGGCAGCACAACGATCACCTATACCAACACGCATGGGTCGAACGCAAAACTTTGGTTCACCATCGCAGAATTTTCCGGTCTGGGCGCGGCTCCCGTTCTCGAGAGCCAAGACTCCACGCATGAAATCTCGGGCGGTGCTACCAGTCCGCTCGTTGCTTCTTTGACTGACTCTGGAGCGAACGCCTTTACCCTCACGATGAGCAATCCTGGCGACGCCGCGATCTCCATCGGAGCATTCGACTTGGCGGGCAACGGAAACGATCTCACTCTCTATTACCAAGTAAACGATCTCACGCAGTCCACGCAGCCTACCCACACGGCGTCGAATGGTGCGGGGTTCATTCTTTTGGACGCCTCCCTGCATCTCCAGCTCTACATGCTTGGCCCGGTCCGCCGCATCCCGCAGGGATTTCTCCTCACCTGACAGAATTTCTCGCCCGAATCGCAACTAAGTTGGCGATGCGCCTTCTTTTCTGCCTTCTTGCGGCAATCGGACTTCCCCTAGCCGCCCAAGCTCCTACCTGGGAAGTCGGGACCCAATACGTCCCTTCCAGCGCGACTGTCGTCCGTAGCGTCAACAGCCACATCACGCAGCTCGACCTCGACAACACCAGCGGCTCGGCCGTCCAGGTCACCCTCACGGACCTCACTGGCTGCGGCGGAAGCGGCTGTATTCTCTTCCAGGCCAGCGTCCCGGCGGACACCTATTGGGCCATCCCCATGAACGGACAGAAGGCCAACGGCGGCTTCTCCTGGGTCGCGGCAACCGGATCGGTGGTGACCGGCCATATCAAGGGGAACTACTAATGCGTCGCCTCTTTGCGATCGCGCTTCTCGTCGCCGCTGGTCTGTTCGCGCAACAGTTTCCACCCTCCAGTAGTGGCGGTGCTCCTTCGGGCGCTGCGGGCGGAGACCTCTCTGGCACGTATCCGAATCCGAACGTCGCCCAAATTAACGGGGTATCCCTCGGCGGCCTTGTAACGGGCATCCTTAAGAACACCACCTCGACCGGCATCCCAAGCATTGCCGCGGGTGGGACCGACTTCGAGTTCCCCCTCACGTTTTCCGGCGCGCTTTCGCGCAGCACAAATGCGATCTCCTGTCTGACTGCCACCGGTTCGCAGGCAGGCTGCCTCTCCTCGAGCGACTGGAGTACCTTCAACGGGAAAGTTTCCACGGTGGTTCACCCCATCGGTTATATTTTCGACGGCGGCGGATCGGCGCTCACTAGCGGCAAGGCATACACCTACTTCGTCCCGTTCGCCTGTACGATCACAGCCTGGAACATGACGGTGGACACCGGGACGGCCACGGTCGATGTCTGGAAAGTGGCTTCAGGAACAGCCATCCCGACCATCACGAATACGATTACAGCTTCCGCGCTTCCGGCGATCGCAAGCGGCACAGCGCTTCACTCGACAACACTGACCGGCTGGACGACCAGCGTGGCGGCGAATGACATCATTGCGTTCAACCTGAACGCGGTTTCAAGCGCAACCAAAGTGAGCATTGTTTTGCAATGTCAATGAAGTCGATTGCGTTAGCACTTCTTTTTTCGCTTCCGAGTTTTGGCGCGTATACCGGAATTCGCTCTATTACCATCGCTCACACGCAGGTCGGTAGTTCAGACTCTTCCAACTTCCCGATTGTAGTCAGCGGGACCTATTCCTATCTGGCGACGACAGCGAATGGCGGGAGTGTCACGAATTCCAGCGGCTTCGATATCGTCTTCACTTCCGATTCTGCCTGCTCGACCAACCTGCACTTCCAACGCGCACTTTACACGGCAACCTCTGGGCTGGTTCAGTTTTGGGTGAAACTTCCGACGTTATCCCATACCTCGGATACCGTGATCTACGAGTGCTATGGAAATTCTTCCGTTACAACAGATCAGCAGGACGCAACGGGGACTTGGGACTCGAACTATCGGGCGGTTTACCATCTCCAGGAGGCTTCGAGCCCGTACCTCGATTCGACGGCTAACGCCATAAATAGCACTTCGGGAACGTACCCAACTCAGGTAGCCGGTCTGTTCGGTAAGGCGCAGCAGTTCGTTTCCGCCAGCAGCCAGTTCATTCAATTCCCTGATGCTGCGGCCAGCTCGAGCACTTCGGTGACCTTTTCAGGATGGATTAAACCAACTACCAGCATCATCAATGTTCTGTACGATGACCGCGTGAATACCGGGCAGCACGGTGGAGTCCTATATGCCGATGGATCCTCCCACGCAAGTGTCTACTTCAATAATGTCGGCACCGCCTCCGGATCAACAAATTTGAACGATTCCAATTGGCATTACATCGTCGGCGTGATGCACTTCGCAACTCCATCGGATCTCATTTATGTAGATGGAGCACTTATTACGACCGTCGCGACGGGCGCATGGGGCGGGTTTGGCCTTTCAGCTTCAGCGAGGATTGGCGCAAGTGCCGACGCAACCCCGCTGTACGCTAATGCGACGATGCAGGAGATTCGCTTCTCGGCAACAGAGAGGTCCGCCGACTGGATTCTTGCCGAATACAACAACCAGAAAGCCGGCTCGACCATGCTGACGATCAGTTCAAATCTCGCGACGGCCGGCAACTCTGGCGGAATGATCTTACAGTAGAGCATGGCAACAGAAAATATTCCGGTTGGGAAAGGTGTGTCGGCCCAGGTCAAAGTGGTCGATGCTTCGGGCGCGGATGTTACTTCGCAATGCTCGATCACGCCACCAGCCAGCACTGGCAATGTGACTTTCCAGAAAGCAGGCCTCGGCCTCGGGGCCTATAGCGTCGGAGGCGCCGCGATCAGTTCCAACAATCCCGGCGTGTGGAGTGCCTCACGCGGAGCGGAATCGCTTCAGCAGACTGAAACCTATAATGTGACCGCTCCCGCCTTGGCTCAAATCATCATCACCTACGGCGATCCGCAGTAGAGACACGAGAGGCGGCTTCGGGTCACCTCCCCGGTAAACCTGGCCGCCTCCTTTCTACACCTGTCTCTGAGTTTACGACGTCACCGGTGCTGTCACTGGCTGCAATGACGTCTGCAGCGTGTTTACGTCGGTACTCAGCTTGCTAGCCGCAGCGTTCAAGCCGGTTAGGTCCAGCGACGGGTTATTCGCCTGCAGCGCCCCTACTTCGGTAGCGATCGACTCGACGGTTGTATCAATGGTGGTCAGAGACGCCGCGATCGCGTCCAACTGCGCTTGGGTAATTTGCATTAATTTTCTTAACTCCTTAAGCTCCTCGACGATTGTATCCTGCCTGCGCAGCAAGCGCGCAAAGTGTTCTTCTGTAAACCATTCCATCGATCTATTCTCCTCCTCCAGTATTTCCCGGTGAGCGAATCCGGTTCGTTCTTCCACACCACTTGTGCAAGTGACGTTACCCGAGTTCCAGGCGCACCTCAGCACCTCCGAAGGCTGCATACCTTTCCTTTACCTTGATACGCGGGGCTTCGTCACTTGCGCTATCGGCCATCGGGTTCCGTCCCTCGCCGCCTGCCATTCCCTCTCCTGGCAGAATCCAGACGGGACCCAGGCCGTCCAAAACACCGTCACTCTGTCTTGGCTGCAGGTCTGTGCTCTGCCCAAAGGTCTCGTGGCATCGGCCTACGAGACCGCCTGTGTGGTTCGGCTTCCTGCTTCCGCAATTGCCGCGCTATTCGCTTCCGACACCCAAGAGAAAGACCGCCAACTGCGGGAAGCATTTCCTGATTTCGACCGTTACCCTTCCGATGCGCAATTCGCCTTACGCGATATGGCATTCAATTTAGGAGTGAACGGCTTGATTATGAAGTTCCCGCATCTGCGGCAAGCAGTCCTCCAGCAAGATTGGAGCACAGCTGCCGGCGAGTGTCGCCGGGCTGGCATCAGCGAGGAGCGAAACGATTGGACTAGACGCATGTTCGTTCAGTCGACAGCCACACTATGATCACAATTATTCTGCTGGCTATTTCTTACATCCTGCATCCTGTTATGGCTGCGCGTAGGAAAGATGCTCCCAACCCAAATCCCAAAAGCCCGAGTAACCCGCTTTTGATGGTACGCTGATTTCCCTTTCAGGAGACTGCCCACCTGGCGCTGGTCGCACTGCCAATCGTGCAGCAGATCTCTGCCATTGTCGGCGAGCTGCCGGCATCGGGCATAACCCTTCCGGCTGAGGTCTTCGCCAAACTCACCCAATACGTGGGCCTGACCGTCAAGGATGTGGCTGCCGTTCAGAGCTTCACTCAGCAATACGCTGCCGCTCCCATTCCAAGTGTGCTGCATGCAGTTGCGGCAGTAGTCATTAAGAACCTGCCGGCCGGGGCTCAGGCCACCGCCCACAATATCGATACCGCTGTGCAGAACGCCTATAGCGCGAGCAAGCTACTCGCGGCCGTGCCCGCTAAATAAAAAGAAGGCGGGAAGACGCAACGTGCTCCCGCCCTCGGGTTGATTATTTATGCTTCGATCAAAAGATGATGATCGGGCATTTGCATGTCACTGGACTGCGCCAGCAGCAGCGCGCTCCGGAGAATAGCAGCTCCGTCATCGAGATCATCGGCGGCATCGGCGGCGCCGTCTGAACCGATATTGGCCTTTCGTTTGCATTCATTTGCGGCACAGTGAGTGCCTGCAGCGGGGATACTGTCCCAACGACTGTAACTCCAGCTACAATGAACGCGGAGGCGAATCTTCTCATTGTTCTCCAATCGGGCCAGGAAGCTGTAACTTCTTGGCCTTCGTACAGTTGAGCTGCACGGGGCAGGCTTTCGTTTACCGCGAACGCTAGCCCGGTGCTTCCCGGACCACTGCTGGAATTCCTAATTTTGCTTCGATCTAACGGCTGTGCTCTCCTCTTCCAATTCTTTTTGCCTTCTCAGCGCAGTGCGCAGGCTGCCTCCCGGCCAACTGCCGTACCAGGCAATTAAACGCCGCATCCGCAGAAGCGGCCATTCTTCGAGGTAATTCAGCAACGCTGCCTCTTTCCGGAGAGCCATTTGACAGGCGGCAAGCTGCTTCTCTAGTCTCTCGATCTTTACATCGGGCGCATCTTGGCTAAGCACTTCGTTATTCATGACTCCTGCTCTGGCTCTGTTTCCTTCCACTTCGCAAACCAAGCCATCAGTCGGGCCGCTTGGCCGACCCGCAGTGGGCAGAAATCATCATCCGGTGGAACCGGCAGCTTGACGATCTGACTGAGAAACGTTCTTGCCTGTTGCATTTCTTCCGCGCTGATCTCGATCTCATCAATACGGCGATACGCCTCGGTGCGCTCACTTGGCAGCCGGACCATTTAGTTACCTCCCTCCAAAGACGTTGCAGGCCAGCGAACGCGACATCTCATCGGAAGTCCCGTTCCCGGAGTCCCAGGGTTTCCATCGAGTCTGGCTCTGTCCTGTCCTCCGGTGGGAGCACGGCCGGATGGTAAAAGGGTTGGTCGGTAGCCTCTCTCGCCGGCTGAGGGTCCACGCCGATGGATAGAACTTGGGCCATGTTTCCGGCCTTATCGTATTCCCCGTCTAACGTGAGGCGCAACCGCTTAAGGAAGATTCCCTGCCGTTTCTCGCCGCGATATATACCCATCTCGGCATTTCTCACGAGATGCTCGATCACATCCAGTCGCTTCATTGCTTCGTTCCTTTCTGGTAACTTCAAATTCCCGCAGCTGGGGACCACGCGGGATGCTGGTTGGCGCGGCGCCAGAATATCTTCTCGTCGCCCCTCATTAGCATGAGATGAGCGATCACGTCATCGGTCGGACACATCGCCCCCGCCCAAGACCCAGAATAGTACGCGATCGGATGCAGGCAGAGTGCACATAAAATTCTCGTGTCGGCTTTTGCCCCGCTCATGGCGATCGTTGGCCGCAGACGCCGGAACAGATACATGACTTTGCTGCGCGGGCTCGACTCAAGAAATGCGCCTGTGAGGTTATACATCTTCCAGGCTCGCTCGGTGATTAGTCCTTTCAGGGTTTCCATCGCGATAGCTTCTGTTTCAAGCGACCAGGCGTCGATGGAACGCAGGGTTTCCAGCTGTTCTGCAAGCGAGTGAACGCCAGGCTTTAGTCCCCACTCGATCTTTCCGGTACGCTCCCACACCGTAATAAAGCTGCGCCGATACCAGGACCAGAACGTGTTCCGTATCTTTGCGCCATCATATTCCGGATCCGGCTCGTTCGGTAATGCGCCGACCTTCATCAGTCCTTCGGCGTATGGGTATTTCGGTTCGACTATCAATTGCTGCCCTTCGAGCAGCATCGGCATCCCCGCCCATTCCGACTTCTGGCGAGCGTAAGTCGCCAGCGCGTAACGCAGCCCGTCGTAAGTGAGTTTAGCCGCCGGCCGACCGTGCGACTGCGTAGGACCTGGTTGTAGCGGCCGGGATTGCCTTACGTGGTCGACCGCGGCCTTTCTTCTGAGGCGCTTCTTCTGTTGAATCCGCACCCGATTCTTCAGGCGCGCTGCTTTCCCCATCCTCTTCGTCCCTTTCTTGTTGTTGCGGCTTTAAGGCCGGCCCCACTGGTCGCTGTGTTTCATGTAGGACTGTCTGTGGATCGTAGTCCGCGATAATGTACTCTGCTGTTTGTTCGTTGAAATCGAGCGCGCGCTCGAATTTCTTTTCGCCATCCCGTTCGACTTCTACCAGGAGCGCATAGCCACGCCGGAGCAAATCTTTCACGATGCGCGCTGCACGAATTGTTTCGGCTGGATTGTCCTTGTCGAAGGTAACCTTCACGTCTCCCCCCACCACGTTCAAAATACTGCAACTTCCCATTCGTTCCTCTCTTTTACATCAACTTTCGTTTGAGCCGATAATCCGGCCCGGATACCCGGATCACTAAACAGGCCTCCATGATACGCGACACGCTGCGATTGCCGATCCGGTCACTCAGGCTCGATACGATCTTATTAGGATCCTCCCGATCGCTGAGATTGGTCGTGAGAATCATAGACTGCCGGTGATTGTAGCGGTGGTTTACAACACTCGTGACTGTGTCTTCCGTCCAGTCCGTCGCTCGTTGTGCGCCCAAATCGTCCCACAGTAGTACTTCCGCCGAACAAGCGGCATCCATCAACCGATGCTCCAGGTTGCTTTCGCGCATCTCGTTGCGCATGGCCTCGAGCGACTCCAGGTAGTCCAGATAGAGGCATTCGTGGCCGCGCTCGAGAAGCGCCCGCAGAACCGCGCACGCCAGGTGCGTCTTGCCCACTCCGGACGGTCCCACCAGGAGCAGGCCGGGCCGCTGCGCCTTCGGATACGCATTGAGCCAGGTCGTACAGCTAATCACGGCATCGGTTAAGGAGCCATTGGCGTTCGCCAGCTCCAATTGATGGATCTCGGCATCCCGGTAGGCCTCCGGAATCCCCGCCCGCTCGATGCGCGTCTCGATCGTCTCGGCCATGCAGTCGCACCGGATTGCCCCGCGCCCGGTCATCCGCCAGCCCATGCCGGAGCACACCGGACAAGTCGGCTGAGCCTTGACGTCCTCCTCGCTCACCGCAACCATCCTTCCTCCTTGAGCAGCGTTCGCAGCGCGATACTCACCACTCGCCCCTGTAGCCCGCCTTCGGCCGCGCATTTCTCGGCCAGCGCTTTGGCGACGTCGGCATCTATCCGCCAGTTTACCGGAATCGCCTCGCGTTTGTGTATCTGTTTCTTACTTGGACTCACTTTCAATCGCTTGCTTTTGCTAGCCACTGGCGATATGATATCAGCATGGCCGACAACAAGCAAGCGTCGCGAAATCCGACACAGAAAGCGCAGTCGCTCGCGCTTACGCCGTTGAACATCAAAAACTTTACCGACAAGGTGGCAAAGTTTCAGGAGCAGCTCGGCAGGCTCATACCGGACTCGATTAAACGCGCCGGGATGTTGACCCCGGAACGTGTGACGGGCCAGTTGGCAAATCTCTACTCGACCAACGAGGAGGTTCGTAAGTGCTCCATCAGTTCGGTTTTGAATTCCGCAGCTATGGCCTGCACGGTCGGCCTGGAATTCAATACTCCTCTCGGGCACAGCGCCATCATTCCCTATGGCGGCGTGGCGACCTGGCAACCCATGTATCGGGGATTGATTACACTCGCCTCGCGTAGTGGGCGCGTGCATGACGTCAAAGCAAAAGTTGTCTTGCAGCAAGACTGCTTTGAATGGGAGGAGGGATCGGAGAAGCTGGTCCATCGCCCAGCCCCGCGATTCGAGAATGACTTTGAATTGCTGCGGGACTGGCGGTATGTGTACTCGCGAATTCGCTGGAAAGACGCGCCGGAAATGCCCTCGTTCTATGTTCTGGATCGAGACGAGGTGGAGCGTGTCCGCAGAATCAGCTCGAAGACGAAACGGGACGATTCACCCTGGAACACCCATACCGAGGAGATGATTCAAAAGACTGCCGTGAAGCGCCAGCTGAAAGGCGTCGACCTCACGAGCCATCTCTCTATGGCTGTCGGCCTGGATGACCAGGCCGAGGCAGATGTCGCTCAATCCGTAATTCTCAACTGGCAGGATTACCGCACGGCAGAGGATATGGATGAGCCGCGAAAGACCCAGGGCCAAGGCGTCGGAGAGGGCGAGAGGCCGAAGAAACAGGATGAGCCTCATCAGGATCAGGATCAGGACCAGGACCACTCGGCGCAAGACACTCACGCTCAGTCGGAAGGAAAACAGGCCAGTGAGGGACCCAGGCCTGGTGGCGTGAGTAACGATACGCCGGGGCCGTTCGACCAGGAGATGTTTTCGGCGGAAGAATGGGAGTGGATGACGGATCAAGGGAAGAAGAAGGGTACGTTCAAGACGGGCGGGCAACTTGCCGGCTACATCGGCCGCTACGAAAAAACGAAGGGCGAACTACTTAAGGAGTTCGAGGGATGATCCGAGTTATTTGTCGCGAAGAGCCACTCGGTAGCTCTACTCCTTTTGTCTACAAAACGTTTGACGTCAACCACCCCGAATTAGAAGGCTGGCTTACAGGGACGCCGCATACGGGTCCGCGTTGCGCTTTGGGTGTTGAGATCTTGCCAAAAAAAATCCCACTGCTCTGTGATGAATCCCCAACACCCGGAACAGTCGTCGACGCGGAATACCCAGATCCGGAAGTCGACCAAAACAAGCAAGGCTCCGATCTCGATCAAGACAGGGTTACCGATGGCGACGGCTACTTCTAAGCTCGCGGTGATGCCGCGGCCACAGCGGCCACAACTGGTCCCGCCGATCGGTGTTTCGAAATCCATGGCGAAGGCGATGTCCTGTCCCTCGTTTTTCACCGGCCAGTATATGCAGCCGGACTCCGTTTCCACGGTGGAGCACTTCCTGACGCGTACCGGCATCGAATTTGCAGCTTGGCGCGAGGCCTACCTGAATCACCTGATTGACGAGCAGTTGCCGGCAGATCCGGCATTTAAGGCGGATTACCTGGCGCGCGTGGCTGTTTCCGACGATGCGCGAACGGTCATCGAGCGGGATGATTTCCTGGTGAATCCAGAGCAGATCTATGGCGCCGAAGTTTTCCTTTCGGCCGATCGCGATTTTCGGCCGCTTGAGAACTCGTGTGGGGGACGACCGGGCAGACTTTCGACAAATACTGACACCCTTGCTTCCGGCACCACCGATTTACTATTGATCCAGGGTCGCGTCGCGACGGTGCGCGATCAGAAGTCTGGCTACTCGACGGTTGGTGTCACGGATGATGAGCCAGTAGTCTACGGTGTACTCGTCTTCGCGCACTTCCCAATGGTCGACGAGGTTCATTTTGTTTGGGACTTCGTAAGAAAAGGCCTGGAGCGGCCGGTGGTGTATCGGCGCCGGGAAGACTTGCAATGGATGCAGGATCGCGTGCGCCAGCTCGACCAGAAGAAACACGACCTGATTAACCGATACAATCGCGGCGAGCAGATGGAGGCGAATGCCTTTTCCGGCAACTGTCCATACTGTCAGGTGGATTGCCCGCTGCGGCCGGCTTGGGAGGGTGGCCGGCTGGCGATCGGACCGCCGCAGACGCGAGAAGACGCGATCCGCCTGGCGCAGTTCGTAAAGGTATGCGAAGACGGCGCGAGCGCTGGGCGCGAGGTACTCAAAACATGGCTCGACCAGGAGCCTTCCGGCCAGCTCGATATCGGGGCTGGTTGGTATGCGGCGCCCAAGACGTATGAGACATGTGAGTATCCGCTGGTTGAGACGCTGAAGGTCTTGGGCCTGGCGCTTGTTTCCACGGAGCAGATGTCTGCTGCAGACGAAGCAGCACTCCGCGAAGCGCAGCCCTTTAAGACGCCGAAATGGGACGTGCCGCTCTCGGCCCTGGTCGCTTCGAACCTCAGCGGGTTTATCAAGGCCAAGAAGCGCGCCGGTCTAAAAGACGAGTTGGATCAGCACGCCAAGCGCAGCGCTTCGACACGAGTCCAGATTAAGAAGATCCAGGCAGCTGAAGAAGACGACTTGGTGCCTTTATTGAAAGCCAGCCTGAAAGGGTTGTGAATTAAGTAATCGAGGGAGGGAACGGAATGGCAGCAGTGAATGGAGTTGCGCCGCGCCAGCGCGTCGTAGCGATTGTGGAAAGCGTGGAGTGTCACTTCACGAAAGAAGAGTTGCTCGAAAAAGGTAAGGCTGTCGCGATGGCCCGCCACCAAATCGAGCGGCTCGAGGAAGACAAGAAGCGCTCGTCCAAACACTACGATGGGCTCATTGCCGAGGAGGAGGCAATTATATCCTCGGCCTGTAATGAGATTCGGGACGGGTATGAACGCCGGCGGATCGATTGCGGGTGGCACATGCACGATCCGGAATTGGGCATGAAAACGCTTTATCGCATGGACACCGGCGAAGAGGTTCGCTCGATGAAGATGGACGAGCGTGAATGCCAGGAAGAACTGTTCGAGCCGGAGCCTGTCGCGGAGGCTACCGGTGAACCCTCGGAGGAGCAAGCCGTCGCCGCGCACGTATGACAATTGGCACAAAGTCGGTTCTCTACGGCGCACACTGTTTTTTCCTGCACCCATGGTTCGTGGCTGCAGCGTGGTGGAAACTCTTCGGGTTTCCATTTGATCCACGACTATGGGTTGCTTTTTTTGTTCACGACCTTGGTTATCTCGGCCAGCCAAATATGGACGGCCCGGAGGGTGAACTGCACCCTTTCCTTGGAGCCAACGTGATGAGCCTCTTGTTTGATAAAGGAGATTTCTGGGATAACGACCGCGAGTTTGATCCAGACAGTACCTGGTATCAATTTTGCCTTTTCCATTCGCGTTACCTGTGTAAGCAGTTAGGCGGGAAGCCGTCGCGTCTCTGTTCTGCAGACAAGTTGGCGACAGCGCTAATTCCTTGGTGGCTCTATTTGCCGATGGTTACCGCAACAGGCGAGATTCATGAATACCTGAAGAATGCACAGGTAGCTGACAGCGCCCATTGGAAACCTACCGGTTACGACAAGAGGAGATGGTTCAAGCAGCTCCAGGAATACATGCGCGAGTGGGTCAAGACCCATGTCAATGGTACTGAGGATACCTGGACAAGCGCTGATCGGCACTCCCGAACAGCGAGCGGGGTGTGGCAGTGAGCACGCAGCACTTCAATCAGCTTTCGGAAGCAGAGCTGGAGCGCTTGGCTGTTCTAGTCGAGGCCTGCGGCGCCGTAACGAACGTTGCCGCGAAGACTCTACACTACGGGCTCGACAGTGATAATCACGGCCTCACGGCCTTCACGAATCGCACTCTTCTTGAAAACGCCATAGGCCACATCTTTGCCGCTGTTCGAAAAATGTGGCACGCGCATGATATCTCCGATTTAGCCGTGGAGGCGGCCTGCTTGGAGAGAGAGCACAATGTCATCTTGCATCACCAATCTGTAAAGGAACCTGATGATGGTTTACACGCGGAAGGAACTGGAAGACCAGAAAGCGCAAGTGGAACGCCGTCTACGTGAGCCGTTCCAACACATTCAGAATCGCGACTGGTTTCTGAAGATCCGCCAGGAGATCGACCGTGAGCTCGCCCGCCAGAGTTGAGCCCGCTGGAACTCTCGGCAGCATCACCTTTACGGTCTACGGGTATCCGGAGCCGCAAGGGTCCATGAAGGCATTTATGCCGAAGGGCTCCCGCTTCCCGGTGGTCACTTCCGATAATCGCTCCCTGAAGCCTTGGCGCCAGGATGTAGCGATCGCGGCCCTACAGGCACGCAACCAGGCGGGAATCCACGATGTTTCGGAGGAGGCTGTCGAGGTTTCGGTGCGCTTCTACTTCGCGAAACCGAAGTCCACATCCAAGCGCGTGGTTCACAAAATCACCAAGCCCGACTCCGATAAATGCCTGCGGGCCATCTTGGATGCCATGACGGGAGTGCTCTATCGAGACGACGCCCAGGTCATCGATCAGCACACCCAGAAGCGCTTCGGACTTCCAGAGCGCGCCGAGGTCTCGGTATCCTTCATCCCAGCGAGCCTCCCGGTCACCCCACGAGAGCCTCGCCTTCGGGCATAATTGTGGGTATGTCTACCAAAAAAGGTACGAAAGCAAAAACCAACAATGCCGGCACAGCCGGTACAGGACAAGGCCAGCACTCGCGCTGGCAGAACCGTCAACCTCAGACCAACAAGATCCCCACAGGCGGAGACCTCGAGGCAAACGCCATTGCCGCCTGCTTGAACGCTCTCAAGTCACTGACCGCCGATGCGCGGCGCCGGGTGCTCGGCTACGTGGAGAGCCGCTATCCCACTACCGGCGAGGTGACCAACGAACAGACTCAAACCGGTTTGACCGGTTTGGCCCAGCAAGGTCAACAAGGCCAGGGGAATTACCCTCAGAGTATGGCTGCCGGCGCAGGAACGCGCTAGGAGGTCACCAACCGCAGGCGGGTAGGAGAAGTGGCTCCGCACGGTATCGGGCTAACAGGCCTCTGCTGTGAGCTAGCCGGGGGCATTTCTTTCACCCGCCAGCCTCTCGGTTCGACATCCTCTGCCGTGTACATCGCGGCATATAAAGCCAGCGCCAGATGATCGTAGACGTAATGCCCCTCCACCGTGTCGTCCCAATAGCGGCAAATCGATAACACTGCCGCGCTTCCCCGCTCCTTCACGAAATATGCCCGGTCGCCGCGGTTGTACCGGATGTAGATGTAGCCGTGCGCTTGGCCCAGCTTCGTAAAATCCAGGTGCTCCGCAAACCCCATCTCCATCTCGACAAACTCCGGGACTACGCAGCCCTTCTCACAGTGCAGCTTTCGGATCAGAGACTTTTTCTTGTTCAACCGGCCGCACAGGATACATGTGTAGGTATCCGCCTCGTAGGGCAGGTAAATCGAGCGCAAAACTTCTATCGGCAGTCCCATCTAGCCAGCTCCCACGGCTTTCGCGCGCGGCCGCTCTGCAAAGCTCGGCCCAAACCGTTCCAGAATTTCCCGGTGTTTTGCCATCGCTTCCGCTTGTTTCCCCTCCGCCATAAGCCGTGTCATCCGATTGACCTCCGTGTTCCGTGCCGCATTCCATGCTTCTTCTTCGGCTGATATGGCTGGAAGCTCTTCCCGCGGCGGTTCCTGACGTCGATGCGGCTGGGGCGGTCGGCGGCGTTGACTCTCGGTAGTCGCAAACGTCCGTCCGTCCTCATCGATGATCTGTACGACCAGGGCCCACGTGCGAGGCCGCTGGACACGTAGTGCTTCCGCCAGCTTTCGCAGGGCTCGAGCCTGAGCGCGCGGCGGGTACGTTCGAAGCATAGCTGCCATGGTGCTTACATCATCGCCCGAAACCCCCCTGCCTTCGAGTACTGTATGTTCCAGCAAACTTACTATTTTCGCCTCATATTCGTCTGCTGGAATAACAGGCTTGCTAGGCGGCAACGTTATAGATCCGTTAAGGCATTCGTTACTTCCTATATAGGGAGTCGGGAAATTCCCCGATTGCCGAACGGGACTTTCCCCGATTGCGATCGGGAAATTCCCCGATTGCCGAACGGGACTTTCCCCGTTCAGGAGTCGGCTCTTGACCACCGGCCAAGCGATCCGGCACAGGTGCGCTTTCGGATGGCAAACCTTTTCCTCCAAGACACCAAGTTCAACGAGGGTTCGGCGCCCCTCACGGATCGTTTGAAGATCCCTTCGAACAAGCAGCATCTCCTGGATCTGGAATTCACTCAATCCCAGAAACTCCGTGTCTCCAGCACCGTTCAACCTAGCTGCAAACTCATATGCCGCGTAAACCCAAGCGGCACGTTCATCGCCGCCACAGATGTCCATATGGGTGGATGTTATCCAAGTTTTGCTGCTTGCTGTTTCTGGTCGTCGCTGAAGCTTCTCGTGGCGATTCACTGAATCATTCCTCTCTCATCCCAAAGGTTCTCTTGGGGTTCGTCTTCCACTTCTTCCGTGGTGTCGCTCGTATCAGGCCCACCACTCGGCTCCGGTTCGTCATACCCCGGCAACGCTAAATCCTCAAATCGTGTGCAGGCCTTCAGAAAGGCCAGCTTGGCTTTGAACGTTGGCCCATTCCGCTGCTTTGCGCAAATCAGTTCAGCCAACCCCTTCAGACTTTCCTTTTCCGGCCGGTACACTTCCTCCCGGAAAACAAAGAAGCACACGTCGCAGTCCTGCTCGATCGCCCCGCTTTCTCTCAGATCAGACAGCATCGGGCGCTTGTCCCCCGGACGCTGTTCGGGCGCACGTGACAATTGCGAGAGCACCACAAACGGCACATTTAGCTCGCCGCTGAGAACCTTGCAAATACGGGTGGTGTCCGAGATCTCCTGTTGCCGGTTAGAGTTCAAACGGTGACCTTGCATCAACTGCAGATAGTCCAGAATCACCAGACCGAGCGGGACTTCCATCTCCGATTTGCGCTTGGTGACCTTGTTCTCCAGGTCGAGCACGCTCAGACCGGCCGTGTCATCGATGTAGAGCGGCCAGGAAGCAATGTCAGTCAACGCGTCCTGTAGCCGGCTGCGCTCCCCTGGATTGAGATACCCGGCCCGGTACCTCAGTTGGTCCACCCGCGCACGCGAACAAATCAGACGAGTCAGAACCGACTCCTTGGACATCTCCAGACTGAAGATCGCTACCCCTTTCGGTTCGCCTTTCGGGGGAGCGCAGGCATGTTCTGCGAGACAACCGGCAAACGCGCTCTTCCCCATTGCCGGGCGACCAGCCACAATGATCAGTTCGCCGCCACGCAGGCCGCCGGTCTTCTCGTCGATTCGCTTAAACCCGGTTTGTAGTCCGCGCGGCCGCGAGCTTGGGTCCAGGATGGCAGTCGGACCCAGAACATTCACGATCTCGCCGATCGGCTGCAGACCCGCACTGTCCTTACCGGACGCCGAGATCTCGATCAGCCGCCGTGCGTACTTCCCGGCCAGCTCGCGAGCATCCTCCGATCGCCCACACGCCGTATCGAGCAGCTGCTGGGCGAGCCGGGCATTCGCCCGCAGCAGTGCACATTCTTTGACGATGCCGGCATAGCTCTCCAGATTGGAGAGGTGCGGCACGTCATCGAGTGAGACCAGGTAGCTGAGGCCGTCTACCGATTCCAGCTGTCCGCGCTTAATCAGCTCGTTCGCGACAGTGACCCGGTCGATCTTCTCATTCGCCAGATGCAGGTCGCTCATCCGGAGAAAAATGCGCTTGTGTTTTTCTAACGAAAAGTCTGAGGCAGCAAGAATCGCCGCGACTTTAATGTAAGCGTCTGAACCTTCCGAAAGTACGGCGCCCAAGGTGTAGCGTTCGGCTTCGATATTATCCGGGAGGTTGACATGCTCTGAACTCGTTCCTTTTCCCAACTAACAGTCCTTTCACTTTCGTACCGGTACCTTTTATCTAGTAGAGACTGTTTATGTTGGTCGGCTTGGCGAATATCTGCTAGCCTTGAAGTGTGGTTTGTAGGCACGAGCCACATCTACCGATAAACAGTCAATCCCGGGGATCACACCCCGGGATTTCTCATTTTCGGTGGAGGACGCTCACTCAGCACTGGTTGAGATTGTACCGCCAAGACTCATTTGTTGGTAGCCCAAACGTCATCGCCAGGGCGGCGATACAGCCGGCATGCTCTTTGCCCATTGCTCATTCAAAAACGCTTTGATCTTATCGATCCGTTCCCCGAAGAAGGTGCCTTCCTCGCCAAGCACCCAGGACAACGCATCAACAATGGACTTGTCTTCTGCGCAAGGAGCAACGTCCCGTATTTCCAGTCCCTCATCCAAGAGGTCCCGCGCCAAACGCACCGTATCAACGAAGCGCATCTCGGGGACTGGCTGGCACGCTGGCCTTTCCTGTGGCTCACCACGGATCGCCGCCCCTATTGCTCTATCAATTGCATCGGACATGCTTCTGTTCTACCCTAATTCCAATGAAAGAGCAGCACGCCGCCAAACCGAAGGCCCCCAAAGAACCGGCTGAAGTGCAGCCCTACAAGGAGACACAGCGCTATCACATGCAGGTCTTCGAGCTCGAAGCGCTTCGGGATCTGGTCCGGACCCTGCCGGCTTATCTCGACCTGCACACGGTTCTCGCGCGCCCCGGCACCTCCTCGTACATCGTGATCGTGGAACGGATCGCCGAGTTCAGCACCGACCATGGGCAAGAGATCCGACGGTTGGGTTTCGCGCCGTGAGCGACATGATCGAGATGGAGGATAGAATCGTGCGTCTCAAGTCTGAGATCAAAGAACTGGAGCGTATCAGGTTCTCGGAAACGACACTCGCCGCAGAACTCCTGCTGGGAGAGGCCATCCAAGAGAAGCGCGAGGACCTTCGCCAGCTGGAACTCGCCCTGATCAACCGCCGCATCCTGCAATCGCGATAGGTCGAATGCAACCCACCTTTTAAGTAGTGGGTGGGAAATGTGAAATGGGTGGAAACGGTTACTTTCGCGGCATCGGATGTGCCGCACTGCATCTCAGCGTCCGCATCGATATGGCGATAGTACGCATTTTCTCAAGGTAGGCATTCAACCATCAGCTTCTTGGGTCGAGAGCTAAGCTCTAAACCGCTCTCGGCTTATGACAACACGCCTCGTTTTGGCGGCGAACATATTCCAAATTTTATTCCTGTAGCGAGACAGATGGAAGGTCCCCTACTGAGGAATGGGCGCGAACGTCCACTGCTGACTCAAGGCTCCCGAGCAGGCATTTTGCTGCATGAGCGCGCCGTCCGACACACTTTTGACATCGAGGCATTTGCCGCTGTTGTTGATCTGGAGCATGAAGCAGCCTGAGCCGGATGTGATGGTCCAGACCTGATCGGGCGTGGCATTGTAGTACGCCTGCTGGATCAGTGCTCCATTCGCCATCATGGTCGGTCCACCGCGTACACCCAATGCCAACTTACTGTGACTCGCAACGATCTTGTAACCACCGTTGACCGGCACAAGAGTGAACTCCTGGTTCGTGCCTCCCGCACAGGTGTATTGATCGGCCAAGTTGCCGGCGCCCAGGGCCTTGGGGCTACTGCCGATGCTCAGGCATTTTTGGCTGGTGCGCGCGAGGATGTAGGTTGGTAGCGGGGCCGACAGGGTCCATTCCTGCTTGGAACTGCCAGCGCAGGCATTCTGCTGCACGGTTGCAGAGCCCACGTCCTCGAGACATTTTCCACTATTTGCGAGCGTTAACACGTAGTATCCGGCCGCGTCGAGCGTGGCAATCCAGACCTGATCGGGCGTGGCATTGTAATAGGCGACCTGAATCAGCGCTCCATTGGCCGTGGCCGCGGGGCCGCCGCGTACCCCTAACGCCAGATTGCCCCCGACCGGACTGTTTCGCGCGGTGACTTTATAGCCGCCATTTACCGGTGCAAACAAGAACTGCTGATTTGTTCCATTCACGCAAGCCGACTGATTCACGACATTGCCAGCGCTTGCGCCCACGCTTAGGCAATTCGCACTGCTGCGCGAAACGATATTCATCCAAGTGCCTGGGACGGCAATCGGGTTAAGGCTCGCGCTGTACGCTGTGGGAGCGATGCCGGTTCGCCACTGAACATAATCGAAGCTCCAGCGGTAGTTCTGGCTGAAGATCTTTCCGCTGTAACTGATGTCGGTATCGAGCGCGTGCCCAAACATCGTGTCGGCTTCCTGCAGATACGTGGCGTCCCTACTGACAGTCCAATACCACACATAGGCCGGGTCGAGCAGGTTGGTGATGTCCGGAACGTACGCCTGACACGATACCGAGCAGGTGGGCCCAGGAGGATCCGGGTTGTAGGCCAGCTGGTGGGTGGTCTGGTTGTAGGCTGTTGCCCAATCGCCGTCGAGCATGACTTTGATTGCCGGCGGCACACGCGCATCCTGTGTGAGCTGGTAGTAATCGATGAGAGCCTCGGCCGCGAGACCATCGAAGAATGGCTGATGGAGCTTGTAGCCGCCAGTCACAAAGATGCGTTGGAAATCATCGATCAGATAAGTCGCCGCTTGCTGCAGTTTCGGGTTACGCGGCTGGCCTACCCGTTCGGCCTCCATGTAGGACTCGAGCACGTACGCGGTTTCCCGGATGACTGCATCGGAAGGATTGCCCGCAGTAGAAGCAAACGCCGAATTCGTCGCCAGCAAAAGGACTGCCTGTTTGTAGCTATCGTCGCCGGTACGCTCCCAGGCCATGCGGAGCCCGCGCGGGAAGACACGCCAGCCGGGGATTTTCCCGTTGTTCGAGATTACATAGTCGCGATACTGGTGGGCCACATTGAGCGCGCAGGGGTTCCAGGAGGGATCCTGTGTGTAGTCGGCCAGCTGATAGTAGACGCGCGTTCCGTCGTAATACCAAACGTCCTCCTCATAGCCAAAGCCGTACGTCTTCCCGTCACACCATTTCCGGCCAAGCGTCATCATGTCGCTCTGCCATTTGGCGAGACCCGGCGCGCTTGGGGCGGTGGAGGAAACAGGCATAGCCGGCGCGGCGAGCGTCAGGCCGGCGAGAACAAGGGAGAATAGCTTCACATCTGCACAGTGGCGAGGATCAAGAAATGTTCGCCACTACGAATGTGTATGCACCGGCTCGATCCGCCTATCCCGCTCGACACGCCGAAGGGGAAGGCCTGGGCGCATTTCGTGATCGACCCGTCGCAGGAACATCACCTGCAATGGGTTTGCTTTATGGACGAAACCGGGGAGTGTTGGACCTTTCAGAATCCAGAGATCCGCTTGCGGCCGAACCGGACTATGGGAATTCGAGATTCTTTTACTTAGGCTCGCCCACTAACGCTTTGGCAACAGCGAATAAACCACAAATACAAATACTACGAAGGCACCCATGGAGATGTAAAAGATTTGCTCAAAGACCCATTCGATCTTGGGATACTGTTCCGGGTGCCCGCCACCGACTGAGCCGACGATACGGCCCTCGCCCGTGACGTACCCGCGTCTCATCACTCAGTCACCAGCCTACACTCGACGCCCGCGCGTCGCGCCTGCTCGACTGTGTCGCGCGTGCCCTTTGATTTCGTCAGATCGCGATGAAACGCGAGCACGAGATCGGGTTTCATCGCGAGTCCTGCGAGTCAGCGGCGGATTCAAAGTGTGATCGCCGCCGCCAAAGGCTAGGCCGCGCCAGCCACCGAGTATCTAGGGTCTCTCTGTAACAGTTCTCTGAACGAATTCCGGCGAGTCCCCACAGCTTTTCATGATCTTCCAAGCTCCATATGGACCGAGGAAGAGCTTTCCCTTCGGAGATTGCCAAATAACGGGTGTCTTCTGCCGCCACCCGCCGGCGCGGAGCTCTTCCGCCATTTGCTCAAGAGTCGGTACTTGAAAGTCTTTCATGCCGCGCATTATCCACCAAACGAACATCGACTCGCCCATGAAGAGCAATTTTCCGAGAACCCACAGAAGAAGCAAGCCTGAAAAAACAACTGCTGCACGGCCAACCAGCCCTCTATCGCCCCAATAGTCAACTACCTTTTCGCGGCGGCGGAGCCTACTTGACGGGAGTCGTGGCGGGCGCGGCGGTTGCCATTTGCGCCGCGATTCCAGCGACTTCGTTAACGGTTCCAGCTACCACCGTGAATTTGTGCGTACTGTCGGCACTGTGAATGAACAGCGCAATGATGTTCTCAGCAGCGGGAAGGGCAAGCAAGATTGCCTGAAGGATGTTTGGGTTCATGTGAGGGCCTCTCGCATGGAAGTGTGTCGAAGCGTGGGAAAATATCAGGAGCCAGTTTCCCACCTCGAAACAAGGCGAAGGGGCTCCTTATTTGGGATGTTCGCTCGGAGCCCCCTCCCCCGAACGTTTGAGACGCTCCCAGACCATCAGGATGAGCCGCGCAAGGGCGACCGTGAAATTGCACCAAAACACAAGATCCATGCAGACGATATCGCGCATGGTTGCCCGAATTTTGAGTTTTCGCGGCGGTTGCTTATATGCAGATAAGTACTACGGAAGTAGCAACCGCACTGATAGAGGTGTTCGAAGGTTGCCGGTTGCAGAGCTATCGGGACTCGGGCGGATTGTGGACGATCGGCATAGGCCACACGCGGGGCGTGAGCGAGGGGCAGACGATCACGCGGGCTCAGGCGGAAGCGTTTTTTCGAGAGGATAGAGCTGCGTTTCTCGCTGGCCGTGCGGTTTTCGGTTTTAGTCATCATTCCTTTCCTTCTCCCGGCTGTAGTCCGACCAATGACGGTCGGACCTTTCGCCACGGCAGCCGGGAACCGTTGAATCAGGGTAATGAGCCCTGGCGAAACTCAATGTCTACAGGTAAATGTACGGACGATCAAAAAACCCAGCCCTACGGCCGACAGCCAGTCGAGCTTCCTGGTTTATCCGCGACGTCGAAAAGCGTCGTCGGCGTCCACACGCCCATGATCTTTCGACCAAGGCGTCCGTAGAGCCCTGCTGTCTATATACACATTAAAATACGGGCTCCCAGGCTGACTCTCCCTCCGGATTCGTCCTGTCATCACTACTTTGCCGCGCATTTTAAGCAGTGACAAATACGCACTGGCCGCTTTCAGCGAAAGGCCTGTCATGGCGGAAGCCTCTGCGGACGTTCCGGCGCCATCGCTCACGGCTTTCCTAACCATTTGTAATTGGGTCGGCCCGATCCTGGCCGCACGCTGTGCTGTAAAGTTCCTCTTACTTGTGGCCATAATTCCCTCCAGACGAGTTTGAAGGTGCTGATGGTAGAGCGCGACACTAGAAACACCTCGCAAGGTCGGTCGGCTTGAGCGTGATTCGGCCCGGACCATTAGCTCCGGGCCATTCCAACTTTAGGCGGCAGCGCGCCTGGCTAGACTACATGCCCCACATATGTGCCCCACACCACCGTAAGGATGTGGAGAATGGTCCCCCAATGCGTGGCAGACACAACGGCCAGCCCAGCTAAAATGATCGAGGGAATACGCTTTTTCAAGAGTTGTTTTCCTTTCTTTAAGTGGAAGTGCTTCCGGCACTTTCACCTTTCGTGCAGCTGAACTACACGAGCGTGGCTACGGAAGAGTAGAACCGTCGCCACGCCGATGTATTTCAACGTGCCGCGCGCGTCGATGAGACGCGCTTTGACGTTGGCGCGTGCGGTCGAGTTCGGATGTTTGGTTCATCAGAATGGAATGTCCTCGTCCGGACTCCATACCTCACACGACGCCGGTTCCGGATCGACCAGTACGTCCCGCCTCGGCTCATAATAAGGCATATAAGGCGGCATAAGCATCACTTGCCCCATGTGATCCGCATGATCGTAGTGGCCGCAAACCGCCTCGTCCAGGCGCGCGACGAATACTTTATGGCCGTGGTCGCCGTTATACATCCCGTACTTCGCTCCCCGGAGAAGCTCCGAAATAATCGTCAGACGCCACGCTAACGCTTCCAACTGTCTATCCTTGTCCGGATCCACAGCTGAACCCGGGAATAAGGATTCGGCCATTTTCAGTGCTTCCCCTTCAGGCTCCGGCTCGTAGGGTGGCGGCTCAGGCATTCAGTGCCTCCTCTTCCACGCCGCCGTGAACGCCTTCGGCCTTGCCGTCTCGCTTCGCATACCAGCGGCCGCGCGGAGGTTCATATGGCGCGACATCGAAGCGATCATTGCCGGGACGGTCGATGCGAGTGAGAAGGTCGCTCATGCTCCCCTCTTCACGCCGACAATGTCGTAAAAAAAGTGCCATTCCGGTCCAAGTGTGCCTTCCGTTAAAAGCGCAGGGGTTGGTTTCCAGTACGGCCAGCCGTCATACATTCCTACTTGGAGAACGCGGCGATCAACAAATGAGTGCGCCAACATCACACGCCACTCACCGGGTGATTTCTCAATTGTCAGCAGATGAGCTTTACAACGGTCGCAAGCCTCATCTCTTACGGCATCATTGCTTCCGTAGGTGTCAAAATGCCGACGAAAGTTATAGTTCCAATCGATTGGCCCGAGTAATTCACCCTCGCGCTGCGTTACCGTTCTGGTAATCATGCTGCCTTCCTCGCTTCCTCGGAAGCGCTCCAGGCTTCGATCTCTACTTCACCGCTGAGTCTGTATTCTGTGACCAGTGTTTTGTGGCTGGTCGTCATTTGCCTACCACCTCCTTGCGTTCTTCCCTTAGTTTGGCTGCCATCTGTCGATACCGTTCCGCTCTTTCGTTTGCCCCCGAGGCATCAGAGGTGAATCCATTGCGCAAGTATTTGAGCGCCATGGCTGTGTTTTCCCCGGACTGCCAGTCCATGTACTGAGCACGGATCTCGCGCGGTTGGTTATACGGCACGTTTGGAACGGTCCATGTGCGCCCAGTTTTGGGATCTCTATAGCGTATGTGGCCAGAGTGTTTCAGATCGCCCGAGACGATCTCTAGCAGGTCGACGTCGACATCTGGCTCCTGCGCGAAGTCAGGGAGATTGGCGGTCGGTATGTAATCGGCGGAAATCATCTCCGTCCGATCGCCAATCGTTACCGACCATTTCTCATGCATGTGCGCCTTCCTCCTTTACTGTTTCAATCTCGCGCGTTTCTCCGTCCGATCGCCAATCGTTACCGATCCCGTATGATTTGGAAACGGCGGTTAAGGTAATCATTTCGCGGCCCCGTAGGTTTGATTCATTTTTGTATTATATCACGGCATACATACATTCACAACTGGCAAAGTACTGGTACTTTCCGCGTACCAGAAAGGGTCTTTTGTGGTAAGTTGTGGTATAATTGTGGAAAAGTTGAGGCACTACAGAAAGGAACGGATGAGAAAACTTTGGTTCACATCCAGACTGGCACAAAATACAGAACTCGGCAACGAGGAACGCAGGCTGATTGAGACTGCCCTTTTTCTGATTCTTCTGATGCTGGTTTGCAGTGTTTTAGGGGCCAATGATTTGAGCTACGTTCTTGGCTGTCTTCTAGTCGCAGATGGATCAGCACTCGGGATCTCGTGGGCCATCAACCTTCTGAAGCGATAGTGTCGAAAGAAACGGACGAATGAAAATTAGATGGAGTAAGTTCGGGCTCGCGGCTTACAAAAAGGCCGGTGACGAGATGAAAGCCCTCGGATTCCGTGCGCTCAGGGAAATCATTGCTCTCTATCGCACAGTGACGTCGGCGATAGAGCAGGAGCACAAATGAAACCCATTCAAGCGCTTGCCGCGCTTCTCTGCTTATTTTGTGGGTTGTTTGCAATGTTTCAAGGCCTCAGTCATTCAGGGACACTCACTGGCCGCTTCCTGGCTGCAGGCGGATTGGCAGCTGGGATCGTCTGGACGATCAAGCTGGTCAGGCTTATCAAGTCATGATCGTTGCGATCTACGCTCGCGTCTCGCTCGACAAGCGCATTCGCGAGAAAGAGCAAGATCCAGAAAACCAACTCTTCCAGTTGCGCGAGTTCTGTGCCCGCTCCGGCTGGACGGTGTTTCGCGAGTACGTGGATCGGATGACCGGCAAGACCGCCGAACGTCCGGAGTTTAAACGCATGTTTGCCGATGCTTCCCGCCGGCATTTTGAAGCAGTGGTCTTCTGGTCGCTCGATCGCTTCGGGCGTATGGGCGCCAAAGACACGCTCATCCAGCTCGAGCAGCTCCAGGCCTGGGGAGTCGCCTATCGAAGTTACCAAGAGGGCTACATCGATTCCGCCGGACCCTTCAAAGACGTGCTTCTCGCTCTGCTGGCTTCAATGGCGAAGCTCGAACGCGAGAAGATCTCAGAACGCACCAAGGCCGGCATCTCGCGAGCCCGACGTGCCGGCAAACGGATAGGCCGTCCATTCGTAGCCAGAAACGCAACACAGCTCGCCCAACTGCGCGCCAGCGGGCTTTCGCTTCGGGAGATCGCCGAAAAGACCGGCCTGAAACTCACAACCGTTGCGCGCACACTAAAGAAAGCAAGGAGCGCTGCGGCATGAGTATCGCCGATAAATCAAAGATGAGTTACCTAAACTCCGATCACGATCTGTTCATAACGACGCCAACACTAGAGCGAACGTCGATATTCGACTTGCCATTCAATGTGATGGTTACATGCACCAGAACCGGAGGCTGGGAACTTTGGCAGGTTCCAGATTCTGGAATCAAGGACGCAAAACTGTTGGCTGGAGAATACGAAGGCGAGGACAAGTGGCTGCTGCTCGACGTTGCCGGACGCGTGATTGTCGATAGCCGGGAAGAAGAGGCATCAACCATGAAGAATGAAGAGCCAACGGCCGCACTGGACATCTTCGAGCGCGACCGCAATATTCTGAAGCGTATCGACAGGCCCGGCAACACTGAATTTGACACGTAGTAGAACCAAGAAAGGAACGATGTTATGTACACCTGGGAAGAAGAATTAACCGAAGACGACAGCAAGCTCTTCGAAGATGAAACCTACATTGGTCGAGTACGCCCGGCTGGCCCCTCGTGGGAGGTTCAGTTTCAGGAAGATCCTGATTGCCTTCCTCCCCAACCGCACGAGACAATCGCCGTGCGACCCGATAAGGTCTCAGCCCAACAAGCGCTCATCCGCTTTTGGGAGGCTCGCCAGTGAGCATTGATGACCATCTTGCAATGGATGCCCCTCTCACCTTAGAAGAATCTCTAGTAGAGGTAAGACTCGCGTACTGGCGCGAAACCATCAAACTTCAGAGAAAGCTGGATTGCAAGGCATTGGGAGCTTCACCCTAATGCAGAGTTTCCGGTCTCGGAGGACGATGCATATGAAATTTGAGCTTCCTTCCAACACAAAGGTCTATGAGACAACCAACGGGGTGCAGGTTTCTGCCGATAGCCGGGAAATTCTCAAAATCTTGCCCGATGAATCGATAGACCTGATTATCACCAGTCCTCCCTTCGCGCTATTGCGACAGAAAACATACGGCAATGAAGAACAGGCGGACTACGTTGCATGGCTGTCCGAATTTGGTAAGACCGCGCATCGCGTTCTAAAACAAACCGGCAGTTTCGTTCTAGACCTTGGCGGCGCTTATGAACGCGGCAAGCCAGTTCGCTCGCTCTATAACTTTCGGGTGCTGCTGAACTTCTGCGATGAGCTCGGATACAAACTGGCGGAAGAATTTTTCTGGTACAACCCCGCCAAGCTTCCCTCTCCCATCGAATGGGTGAACAAGCGTAAGATTCGCGTGAAAGATGCCGTTAATACGGTGTGGTGGTTTTCAAAGGGAGATTATCCAAAGGCCGACGTTACCAAGGTGCTGACTCCGTACTCGGAACGCATGAAGACGCTGTTAAAGAATCCCGAGAAGTTTTACACTCCCAAGGAGCGGCCTTCGGGTCATGACATAGCAGCGGCGTTCGGCAAAGAGAACGGCGGGGCCATCCCTTCCAACCTTCTTAAAATTTCCAATACGGACAGCAACTCGCATTATTTGAGAATGTGCAAGCTTGTCAGCAAAGATAGCCACCCGGCCAGGTTCCCGGCTGCTTTGCCGAAATTCTTCATTCAATTCCTGACATCTCCGGGTGACTGCGTGGTTGATATTTTCTCAGGCTCGAACACCACCGGATTTGTAGCTGAGCATCTGGGCCGACAATGGCTCAGTATCGAGGTTGACCGCGAATATGCCGAACTCTCAGCGGTTCGCTTTATGGACACCTGGGATGAATCCAAAATCATTGATGCAATCAAACTCTTAGGACAGGGGCAGTATTTGTCCATAGAGAATTTGGACGGCACTACCCCCGAAGATAACGACGAAGGCTCGCTGTTCAAAGATTTGCGAACAGGGACGCTTTGAAACGGTAAGGCGGAAGGGCGCATTTCTGCACCCGACCAGCCCCGGCCTCCGCTGTAGCGCACATGCTGACATGGAAGAGGAGGATTTATGGGATCAACCATGAGCGAGAGTTTGAGACGATGGAGAGGGAAGCGAGCCTGACCGCATGAAAATATACCCGCCCGAGGAAGGATTTACTATCTCCAAGTCTCGTATGGAAATAGAAGCCGAGATAGCGGCGCTTGCGCCAATCGCGAAGGATTACGACACGGAAAAGCAATCAAACGATACCTGCCTTGCGGTTGGGGCGCATGACGCCCTTCGCTGGCTTCTCGGGCTGGCGGAAGACTCGATTTCGGAGACGCTGAAGGCTAAGTAATGGAGCGCTGTACTCATGGGTGCGGCCCGACAAGATCGATGGCTGCTATTTGCCGGAAATTACGGGAACCGATCCGGTCTGGAACTGGAGACCCTCCTGGGTCATCCGATAAATCTCATCCATCAGTATTCCGATCTGCTTCGATTGGCGCCCACTGACCGACTCCATCTCCTGGATTCGACTCCCCTGCCGCTCTATCCTTCCCGCCTGCTCTCTGACGAGACGGGAACACTCCTTCGCTTCTTCGAGCACGCTCGCGACGATGCGCAGCAACTCTTTGACAGGGTCAGGCGGTTTTTCGCTCACCCTTGGCCTGCCGCACCCGCTCGCTCACTAATCCGTGCGCGCGCGAAATCGCGCCATGCGCCTGCGTAAACCTTCGCTTCTCCGTAGACCGATCCATTGCCTCCAGGCGATTGCGTGCCTCAATCAGCAGGATTGCGATTTTCTCGAGTTCTTCGATGTCCGCTGGTGTCATTCCGGCTCCAAGTAGCTCACGCTGATTGACCAGTCCCGATGCACAAGCTGTGCGTCTCGATCGAGCAGTATTTTTACCCATCCCGAGACAAATGGATGCGGTCCGATCACCTGTCCGGTCATCCCTGAAAGTAACCTCGCACTCGATTCCGGCGAGGCCGCAGAGGCCACCACCCTAATACGGTCACCCTTTGCATATGAACTCCTTCCCGGCATTTTCCAACCATTGCCGAGTGTACACGTTCCGTTAGAAGAACGACACCTTTATTGTTGTCGCTATCTAATTTAAATCAGCTATTTGGCCTGTGTTGCTCCAGACGGCGATACCACTTCTCCCGGCAGAATAAGGTACGCGTCTTCTCCCTCACCCTCACCAAGCTTCTATAACGCGGGAGTCGGCGCTTGCTGTCAAGGGCAATCGCTCCTCAAAAATTTTCAAAAGCTCAAAATTTTTGCAAGGTCGAAGCCACTCTTTACTGCGAACCCTATGACACAGCGCCGGCCCGCCGCTGCGCGGTTCCACCATTGAGGGTGAGGGAGCCAGACGGCGACGTCCACGCTACCCTTGAACAGAAAAGGAACGAATCAAGACATGGCAAGAATAAAGATTACTCCAGCCGATGCAGCACTCGGCCTGAAGGCCCGCCAGACTCCTCGGGCACGCCGCATTGATCTCGGCAAGCGCGCCATCCTGCTCGCAAAGAATATCCACCGCAAAGAGGTTCGCGCCGAGGTCGAATGGAGCCGGCTGCGCCAGCAGCTTGGTAGCTACGCGCTCCTTGCGCGCCTGGAGCTCAAGGTGTCTTTCGTGTTTCGCGATGAGCCTGGCGTTCTCTTCGATGAGGGGAGAGCGACATGCTAACCGAGAGCGTCTTTCTGGTCACCTGTCCCTGCGGCCACGAGATCGTGACGCATGAGCCCAAAGTCAGCTGCCCGCACTGCCACCGACAACTGGTGATTGCGTGGCCGGCAGCCGAGGTTGAAAAGACCGAAGTGGTCGAACTCAGGAGGTCCGCATGAGCACCGCAATTCTCGACTTGAATCCCACCTGGGAGATGCGTTGGAAGTATGAGGAAGAACAGCGCCAACTACAGAACAAGCTGCACTGGTCTCTGGTCCGCGAGGTGGAGCACGCTCATTTCTTCTTGCCCACGCGTTATGAAGAGATGCGCCTGGAAAAGCCACTGCATTTCTTTGAGCTTCCTGGACCGTCACTACGCTGGGAATGGCGGATTTGCGATGTGGCAGTAGCGCTTTGCGCGCTGATCCTCTTCATCGTCACCTTCTATCCGCTTGTATACGGCATCCAGAGTGTCTGCTATGAACGCCGCCGCCCACAAAGCCTTGACGAACTCGCGCGTGAACATACCCCATGGAAAGGCTTGGCATGACACTCCAGGAGATCGCCGAAGGCCTTCACGCCAGGAAGAGTGGATCCGGGTATTGCGCCAGCTGTCCATGCCATGAAGACAAGACTCCCAGCCTGCATCTCACAGAGAAGAACGGCAAGATCCTGGTGCACTGTTTTTCATGCCAGAACCAGGCGGCCGTCATCGCAAAGTTGCGCGAACTAAACCTCTGGATCGCACGCCCAAGACTCTCCCGCGAAGACTGGATTCGCGTGCAGAAACTGAAGGCTGCCGTCGAGCATCTGGACGGCGTAAAAGAACTTGCGCTCGAGTCAGATAACATCCCGCGCCTCGCAGAAGCAGCTCGCGCTCAAGTGAGCGCACAAAGGCAGCTCGAAGCGCTGGGAGTTTCGACGCGCCAGAGAGAACGGGAAGTGTCGGAGCAGGTGCGGGAACGAGTTCGAGAATATATGCAGGCCCAGAGGAATCTGTCCCGCCAAGGCCGCGTCGTTAGTTTGCCGGCAGTAGTTCCGTGTCCGGAATCCTTTAAATGAGATCTTCTTTCAACTCGATGCACTCGACCAGGAAATATTGGGGAATTATATACATGAGTACAGCTACTTTTCCTTGGCCGCATTTTTGGCTTTCCGCTTCGTGCGCTCCTTTGAAGCCTTGGCCTTTGCCTTTGGCTTGTAGGCTAGAACCACATCCGTTATTCGATCTAATTCGGGCGGCGTTTTCATGCTGACCTCTTTTCTGTCCTGGCGGCCCATTTCAATGCAGCCGCTGCTTGCTTCTTTAGGAATCGAGCATACTCATGGAAGCCCATCTGACGGTAGACGGACGCCAGTATGCGCATACGATCAGATTCACGCAAGGCAAACTCCCGCTGTTCCTGGTCTGTCAAGACTCCACTCCAATGAGATCTCCAAATACCTCACAACTTTCAGAACATCCCGCATCTTCGTCCGGGTCGTCTCGAAACATGTGACGCTGCGGCTCCACCAAGGCGGCTATCGAGATGATGTCTTTAGCGCTCCGGTTCTCCCGGAAGAAGGTCAGGGGCTTGCCGAAGCGATCGATACCGTGGTCCGCCTCCATCCGCAGTGGAAACGAGAATCTTTCCGGGGCCTCGCCCGCGATGCGTATGAGCTTGGTCAGACTCTTTTTCCAGCACCATACGCAGTTCCCCTCATGCTCCATCAGGCCGAGCTTGAATGGTTGATCGTCCCACCACTCGTTGATGCTTCGCTTGTTCGTGGGAAACCAATGCGCAAGCGGGTAAACAAGCCGGAGTTCCTCGCGCTTTGGATTGATCCGTCCAGGCTCGTCGGATCTTATGCCTATGGCCGTGAACTCCTCATCCCATCCGATTGCGCGCATGTAGCTTTGGATTGGACGCTGCTTGAGTTCCCGCGTGCAATGGGGAAAGTTCTTGTTAGGAATGCCGTATTTAAGGATCATCTGCTCGAACGGCTCCCCATGTCGGCTGGCTGTGGCAAAGTCCACTATTCGGTGAGTGCAACTGACTCGCTCACCGTGATGCACGAGGGCCTCAATCCAGACGATTTCTATGCCCCATTCCTTCGCGCAACGGTCAACGAATATGAGTGTCCGCTCGTCTTCACAGCCAGTATTCGCAAATACAAATCGCAGTTCTCCGGCAAATTCATTCATGAGCCGATGTGCCATATAGGCAGAAGTGCGACCGCCAGAGAAAGAAACGAGGAGTTTTCGCATTTAGGCGATCAGCCTCGCGTAAGTCAGGCGCTTACCGGCAACGCCGTCAACAAAGGAATCCAAGCGCTCAAGCGTGTGGCGTTCGACGTTCCCCTCGTTCAGGCGGAATGTAAACTCGTCGACGTAGCGGCCCAGCTCCTGCGGTGTCACTCGTGCCTCTTTACCACGACCCACTTTGCGGGATCCTCGATCTCTGTAATAAACGCCAGCACCGGCCGCCCGGGATTCGCCAGCACGATGAACTCGTGGCCGGTCTCGTGCTGCAAGATATCACCTGGCCGAACGTTAGAAAGTTCGGACCAATCGGCTAGCCTCACGGCCATCTGAGTTGCAGTGTCTCCGGTTGTAACAAACTTGGTATCCGCCCACAGATCACATATCTCATCCAGGCCAACGGGCACTCGCGTTTCGCCTTCCACACGCCAAAGCCGACAACTCTCCAGGCCCTTGCCGCGTAGGATCTGCCTGCCCGTCAGATATCTATCCCTGACTGCACCCAGTAAACCATCGACGGTGTACTCGTTGACCGGTTCATCCTCTTCCCAGCGCGCCCAATTCCGCAGACGCATCTTCGCCGCTTCCCCTAGCCGGATGGAAACCAGCATCCCATCGTGACGTGTCTCGGTTTCCACCGCTTCCACATTCAAAAGCAGGCCTTCCCCGTCGAAGTCCACCTCGCAACAACGTGTGTCCGGGGTTTTCCTATACAGCGCCACGGTCGGCGGTGTGTACGTTAGGCAAAACCGCCGACCGTCCGGGGCCGTGATGTCTTCTTGTCGGGCATCGAGGTAGGTATCAACCGCAAGCGTGTCACCCTTATGAAACGTGACCGGATAAGCTGAATCCGGAACGGGAGACCCATTCAATATGAGCGTCCCGAAGACCGGTTTTTCTGCAATCTGGCCGTCCCCGGCGAGGTCCGCTTTTATTGCCGCGGGCACCGCCCGCGGCTCACTCTCATTTGGCTCTGGAACTATTCCCATCCGTCTGTTTCTCTCCCTTGGTCTTTCCCTTCGATTGTGACACCGCCGCACGACGCCGGGTGATCAACACGGACGGACTCAAGCCTACGTCGGCAAGCAGCTTCTTGGCATTTTCGATCGCAGCAACCTCACGTGCCTTCTGTCGCTTGGCAAGCTCTTTCTCCATCGTCGCGATCGCCGACCGAATCTGCTCATCGGTCATCCCGTCAATGCCAACCCACTCAACCCCAACCGTTGCATCAGCCAGTGGCTTAAACCCGGGCTCCTCGCCTTGGTAGTATCCGAAACCGGTCCCATCCACATCTGAAGACTGACGCTCCATCTTTGCTGCTGTAGCCATTCATTCCTCCTGGACGAAACTCTAGCAGATAGACTTGCTAAATGTCACGCATTTGTTGTAGAGTTCGAAACGAAGGAGGGACGAATCCTATGTCGTCGATATTCTGGTTACTCTTCCAACTTGCAGAGCTTGGCTGCGCCATCCTGAAGGCCATCTGGCGCGCCCAGCCTCAGCCCAGGGAATACTAATGGACGTCGCCACGATCGAAGCACAGTTTGCCAAGATCGTTCAACAACTCACCGCCCTGCAAAACGACGGCTACGTGATCGACGCTACCGTAACCATACGCATCGCCATCCGCCTCGATCTGATCGGGCCAGCCGGTGCCGCCTTCACGCCGCCCAAAGGAGACCTGGTTCATGCCGTCGGAGCGTAGACGATGTCTCAAGGGAATAGCCTCCCTGCTCGGAGCCATCGGCGCCGCCGGTATCACGCAGTTCCTGGCACACACAGGATTCTGGGCCGGCCTCCTGATCAGCTTGGCCTGGATGTTCGTCGGAGCCGGCGTTCTCGAGACTGTCTGCTATTGGGATCTTCACCGCTAACATGGGCCACAACCCCATCAAGAAAACGTCCCAGCGCTGCGCCTTCTGCGGACTCCCGGGAACGCTTCGTACCGTCAAGCCATTTGTGTTCGGCGGCAAGAACTATTACGTCCTATGCCAATGCGGCGCAAGCGAGGCCTGCTACACCAAACGCGAAGCAGTGCTCGTTTGGAATGCAGCGCGCGCACCAAAAGGCAAAGCAACCGCTTTGAAATGATCAGGTGGGTGGTCAGACAAGAAAAGGGAATACGTATTGAGTGATACAACACCACAGCGGTTAGTATTCTCAGTTACTTACCAGTAAGACGCCACAATACCGAGGGATTACCGATGGACGAAGCCACACTCCGAATGATCAGACATCTGCGGCACGATTTAGGGCCCACCGTTTCTGCTTATCTCGACAACGCTCTTTGTGAGGACATTGCGCTCAATGCGGATGGGCGACTCTGGGTCAAACTGCTCCGTCAGCCATGGACGGCAGTCGGCATGATGACGCCGGACGAAGCTCTCAAGGTAGCCTCGGCGCTTGCACGACTCAAGGGCGATGTCATCAACTCGGCCAACCCTGTTTTGGAGACCGTCCTCCCTGGCGACGGCAGCCGCATCGAGGTCGTTGTTCCGCCTATGTCGAGCAGCCCCATATTCTCGATTCGCACACGCGCCAAGCAGATTTATTCGCTCGATCAGTACGTGCAGGATGGCATCTTGTCGGATCTCCACGCCGCTTTAATCAAAGGCGCGATTGCGTCCTCGAAAACCATCCTTGTGTCCGGCGCGACCGGCTCAGGGAAAACCACTTTTTTGAACGCTTGCCTGAAAGAGCTAGCGCGCATCGGGGATAGTATTCGAGTCGGACTTCTCGAAGATACGCCGGAGCTCCAATACCCTGGCACTCACTGCGTGCAGCTTTTATCGCCGCTTGCCCCAGAGGGACTCATGGATTCGATGCTCCGGACACTCCAGGTGGCACTCCGTCTACGCCTCGACCGCATCATTGTCGGGGAGGTCAGAGACCGCGCAGCATTGACGATGTTGAAGGCGTACAATACCGGTTCACCGGGCGGATTGACAACCATTCACGCCAACAGCGCCAAGGCTGCCTTGCTCAGACTCGAGTCCCTGGTGCACGAGGCCATCCCGAACTATAAAGCGGAGGACTTGATTCGCGAAGCAATCCAAATCGTAGTGCATATCGACGGTCCAACTCCCCACAGCAACCGCAAAGTTCGCGAGGTGTGCGGGATGAACTTCGAAGCGAAGGGCGGCTACAAACTGGTCGCACTATGAAAACCGTTTCGCTGAAGCTCGAAGAGACCCTTTTGGGGGATCTGCAGCGCGTGGCTAACACCCGCGGGTTTACGGACTTCTCGAGCTTTATGCGGCAAGCCCTTCGGAATGAACTCGGCCGCGATGAAATCCACAAGATTGAAGAACGGCTGGGCGGCACCCTCAGTGCGATCGTCACGCGCCTCAAGCGTCTCGAAGACCAGAACGATGCGCTCTACAATCTCACCCAGGGCAAGCCGATGCTTTCGGCTCCCGAAGAGCCGATCGCGCCTGAGCAACTGGCGCTTCCCACACAGCTGCTTACCGACGACCCCAACGAAGCCCGCTACTTACAAAACATCAGAAGTATCACCGAGGCAAGAAGGAACGAATCATGAATATCGACGTAGAAGAAATCCAGAAGCGCGAAGGCATCCAGCCCGGCTCTGCCATGACCGAGTATGCCGCCGCGAAGCGCTCGCACGAAGAGGCAAACTGGCCTCTATTGCAACAGCTGCAGCGATTACGCCTGCTGCTCATAAGCAGCATGTTGACCACCGCGATCGCCATCACCTGCGCGGCCGTCGTCACTATCCGCAAGCCGGTAGATCACTACTACGCCTTTGCCGTGGATAAGGCCGGCCACCTCTATACGCTCGGCGCGCCCATCGCGGATACAAAGAGCCTTCCAGAAACAGCTCGCGAACGGCTATTGGCAGACTGGCTCACACACGCCCGCAGCGTTCTGGTCGAGTGGCCTGCGCAGCTCAAGTACGTCTTCAGCGTGACGGCCCAGAGTCGGGGCGCTGGCCGAACCGCAATCGACGCCTGGTACGTCGATAATCGTCCAGACGTGCGCGCCAAAACAAACACGATCCTGGTGGACGTAACAAACATTCTGAAGGTGGGCAACAGTACTTACGACGTCGAGTGGACTGAGACCCCTTATGCACTCGACGGAACCCCGCAGCTTGTCCAACATTGGCGCGGCAGATTCACTATCGGCCTCGATCCGCCACTCAAGCAGGAAGACGTCAATCCACTCAACCCGTTAGGTTTTTATGTCACCCAATTCAACTGGAGCGAAACTCGTGCCTAAGCTGCTTGTATATCTCCTACTCCTTCCATCGATCGCCTACACGCAAACCCTTCATCGTGATCCACCGCCGCCAACAAATGACGCACAGCAGGCGGTCGACATCCTGAACGGGAAGACCGCATTGCCGGATACGCCCATCCCCCCGCCTCCTCGAATGCCGAAGAACTATCATCCGAAGGCCATCACGCTCGACTCGACGGCAAACAAGGCGCTGGCGATAGCCAACGATTACGTTGAGACCGGCAGTGATCCACTTCCCGGTAAAGACGGGAGAGTGGTCTACCGGTATGGTGGTGGTCCGGCCGACCTCGTGTGTGCTCCACTCCACGTCTGCACGGTGGAGCTTGAGCCCGGAGAAACGCTGCGAAACCAGCCGAAGCTGGGGGACCCGCGTTGGGAAGTGGGCGACCTCCTTACCTCGACGAAAGATGGCCCGCAGACCTATGTCACGATCCGGCCTACTCGCTCGACTCCAATGGAA
>Ga0134126_10000383_pt1 | contig 57172 bp, 40 predicted proteins | sample KB31752_FD_96881 | JGI IMG/M metagenome (GOLD analysis project Ga0134126, IMG submission 96881) | Terrestrial soil microbial communities with excess Nitrogen fertilizer from Kellogg Biological Station, Michigan, USA - KB3-175-2 | ecosystem: Environmental > Terrestrial > Soil > Unclassified ...
CTTCACGCCGGGCTCGGGCGCGGCGTTCCAGTCGATCCCGCAGGATCCGTCGATCCAGACGTATCTGTTGAAGCGTGCGGCGCCGGGTGTTGCGATGGAGTTCACCGTATCGGGCACCGGAGCGATGCCGCGCGAGCAGCAGCAGGGCGGCGGCCAGGAACCCGGAGCGCAGGCGCAGCCAAGTGGTCCTGGAGGCGGCATTGGAGAGCCGATCAACCAGCCCGATCCGCTGACCAAATATAAGTGGTGGATCCTGGGCGGTCTGGGCGTTCTGCTGGCCGTGGTCGCGGCGTTCCTGCTGCGCAAACCGGCGGGCGTTCCCGCGGGCGCGGTGGCGGGCACGCCGGCTGCGGTTCCGCATCCGGCGACGGTGCCGGCGTATGCGAAGCATGCGGCTACTTCAGCGGGGAAGAACGGCGCGCTGCTGGCTGTGTTGAAGGAAGAATTGTTCGCGCTGGAGAGTGAAAAGCTTTCCGGCACCATCGGCGTGGAGGAATATGCCGAGCAGAAGGCCGCCCTCGAAGTGGTGCTCAAGCGCGCGCTCAAGCGCTGAACCCTGAATCCTGTGCGACAGGGAACGAGGGACAAACGGACGACGAACAAAGGGACAGAGTGACAAAGGGACAGTAGAACCCTGCACCCTGTCCCGCGAACCGTGACCGCAGTCACATCCCTACCATCCCAAGCATGCTACTTTACCTTTGCTCCCGGGGAAATCCGGGCGCTGACAATCAAAAGGAGCCAGCAAAGCCCCGTTAATTTTTTTCTTTCTTCTCTTTTGTTTCGCTTTTCGCTATTCTTTCGCAATTATCGTAAGTGGTAATAAATAAGCAATTTAGAGCAACTCGGACGCACTCGGCATTTTCAGATCTCAGCAAAATGCCGCCTTCCTGGCCCTTCGCCAGGAACGAACGATTTCTCTACCCCTCCCCACCTGTCCCTGATCCGGTTTCCTTATCCCTGATCCGTGTTGCCTGTTTGATTGTCCCCTGCACCCTGAACCCTGACCCCGGTTCAAGTGACGAAATCCGGTCTTGTGACGAAATGTCGTCGTCGTCACTTGTCGTCACTTCACCTGGCTGTTGAAGCGCTTTCCTGCCTCAGTCTCCGATAAGTCCTTTCGGTTGTGCACGCATTGAGTGACGACGCGCGGTGCGCGGAGTTTGGCACGCCATCTGCAAATAGGTAGGGCGACGGCGAAGGATGGGCCAGCATACGTTACGCATTTCGATACAGGAAAACGACAGCACGATCGGGTTCACGCTGGTGGGGCGCCTTGCGGGGCCCTGGGTGACGGAACTCGAGCAGGCGTGGAAGGACGTAGCGAAGCGCCTGAATGGAAAGAAGCTGTCGCTCGATTTGCGTGACGTTACGTACTCGGATGCGGGTGGGAAGCGAGTTTTGCGCGAGATGTTCGCGCGCAGCCGCACCGAGTTCATCACTCATTCTGACTGGTCGCATCATCTCGCGGAAGAGATCAAAAATTTCAACGGCAACTACGCCAACGGGAGGGCCTAGTGGAGAACGTTCTGAACAACAACATTGGCAAGAGCAAGGTCCAGCGCGTGGGTGAATTTTTCAATAACTGGTCGCACGCGGCATTGGAAGACTGGGCGGCGATGGAGCGCGACCACTCCTACGGCCCGAACATCGTACTTTTTGCGGAGAAGGAAGAAGCCCGTGGATTGTATGTGGTGCTCGACGGAGAAGTGCGGTTGTCGATGAACTCCAGCGAAGGCAGGCGGCTGAGCCTGCGGATCGCACGGAAGGGCGATGTGCTGGGGTTGTCGTCGGCACTTTCCGGCGGACCCTACGAGATGACGGCGGAAACGCTGTATCCGGCGAAGGTGGCGCTCATCGGACGCCGCGAGTTTATCGGGTTTCTTTCGCGGCATCCGGAGCTTTACATGAACATCACGGAAGAACTGAGCCGGCACGTATCGATGGCATGCCACCAGCTCCGCACCGTGGGCCTGGCGGCGACCGCTCCGGAAAAGCTTGCGCGCCTGCTGCTGGATTGGAGCGAGAACGATATGTCCACCGCTGCTTGCGGCCGCGTGCGCTTCTCTCTCACCCATGAGGAAATTGGCGAGTTCATTGGCGCCTCGCGCGAAACCGTTACCCGCACCCTGAGCACCTTCAAGCACCGCCGCCTGGTGTCGTTCCGCGGCTCGATGCTGGAGATTCCCAACCGCATGGCCCTGGCCAGCTACGCGGGCTCGTAACCGTCATCTTTGTTCATAACGCGCACGACTTTGCGAAGAGCGCGGGGTGCAAGCAGCAGTCGCCAACCAGCAACCGCTTCGGCCGCACTCTTCGTGATTCAATCTTTGACCAACTTTTGCTTCTGCCCATGGCGGGCCGCAGATTTTCAGAACGCACAAAGGAAGGCCCGCCGGAATTCCATCTCTGCCGATTCATGCACAGCGTCGAGGCCCGGGGCGCCGCTGTGGATCGATGATCCACCCGGGCTTGGACCTCCAAGATTTCCTTCGCACTGCTACCTTGTTTGCTGAATTTTGCTCTCTCTATTGTGGCCGCCGATCGGTCTGCTGTGCATGGCAGACAGGGTCGGCGGCCAAATTTTGCTGTCTGCCATTTTTGCTCAAGACGGGTGAGCTCATTCTGCTGCCGCATTTCTCCCGACTTTCCGCCACAGCTACAATGGGGCAACCGCAAAAGGAGGTCATATGCGCAGAGCACTCTTCGCTCTCCCGATCCTTCTCTTCATAATTTTCGCTGGTTCGGCTCTGCACGCTCAGGGCGCGCCAGCGCAGGGCGGAGCCGATCAGCCTTACACGGTCGAGTATTACTACAAGGTGCAATGGGGACATCAGCAGGAGTTCCTCGATCTTTTTCTCAAGAATCACTACCCGCTGCTGCAGAGGATTGTTTCTACGGGGCGCATGCTTTCGGTGAAGATCGAGCAGCCGGCGTATCACACCACTGAAGACGGCCGCTGGGATTATCGGGTGACCATTCGATTCAAAAACTCGACCCTGGCTACGACGGCGAACCCCGACGAAGAGAAGCTGATCGGTGAACTGTGGCCCGACCAGAAGACTTACAAGCGGGAAGAGCAGCGTCGGTTCGAAATCTTGCTGGCGCACTGGGATTTGCCGGTAACCGACATTACGCCGAGGTGAGGCAGCGAACAGGAGACAGGGAAAAGGTTCTCCAGCGCGCAAGTTCAGGGTCTTGCGTGCCATTGCCGGACAAGGTCGTCGGCGGCCTGGGGCCACTCGGGGAATTGAAATTCGAAGCCGGCGTCGAGAAGGCGGCGCGGAACGACGCGGCGGCTCTTGAGAACCAGCTCCGTTTCGGTGCGCAACACAATCGCGGCCAGTTCGAGCAACGGCCTCGGCGCGGGGATGCCGTTCGGCATGCCATAGGCATCGCGCAACCCGGCCATGAATTCGCGATTGGGAAGCGGGTTTGGGGAGCTGATGTTTACTACGCCCTCCATGTTGTCGCGGGCAATCAGGAACTCGACTGCTCGAGCAAAATCCAGTGCGTGAATCCACGAAACGAATTGGCGGCCGTTGCCTTGGGTTCCGCCCAGGCTCAGGCGCACCAGGTTGAGAAGCAGAGCGAAGGCGCCACCGGGCGTGGGGCTCATGACCACGGCGGACCGCATGGCCACCTTGCGCGTGTTCGGCGTGAATGCGGAGAAGAATGCGTCTTCCCAATCCGTTGCGACACGGATGGAGAAATTCCACGTATCCGGTGCGCGGCGACGAGCCGAAATGGCTTCGTGGCCGCCGATCTCGCCGGAGAACTCGTCCATGGGGCGGTCGAGCGCGTGGCGGTAGATGGTGGCGGTGGAGGCGTTCAGCCAGACCTTCGGAGGATCGGACAGGGAAGCGATGACGCGGCCGAGCAGGCGCGTGGTGCGGATGCGCGAATCATAGATGGCGTCGCGATTGGTACGGGTGTAGCGGCAATTCACGCTTTGTCCGGCAAGGTTGATGCAGACGTCGGCTTGCTCAAGATGCTCGACCCATTGGCCCGCGTGCTCTCCATCCCAGTGCACGGTGTGCCAGGGTGCGCTGTACGGTCCGCGGGTCAGCACGGTGACGTGGTGGCCGCGTTCCTGGAAATGCTGCGCAAGAAGGCTGCCCACCTGGCCGCTGCCGCCGGGGATGACGATGCGCAAGGGCTGAGTGTGCAGCATGGGTCAAGTTTACCGATCAGGCTTACCGATCAGGCTTTCGTATTTGGGATCTCTTGTATGTCTGACTCAATCGGGGCGAGCTGTCAGATGGAGGGTTTCAGGGGTGCGGCGGCTGGAAGGGATAGCCTGCCAGGTAGAGGCGACGGCGGCGGCGGGCGCGGATCTCATGCACGATGACGATCAGCACCACAAAAATGACAAGAAGCGGGCTCCAAAAAATCCACCCGGGCAACTCTACACGATCTCCTCCATTGCTGGCGGTTGGCGCGGCGCGTAGGTCGCCGAACATCGACACGACGTCCTTGCCGACGGTCACATTGTCACCGAGCCGGATGCGGCCGAAGAAGTTCACCAGGTCCTGACCAATGGAGCTGCCGTCCGTGACAGTCACATCGCCGAAGAAGGCGACCACGTCGTGGTTGGCCTTGCCATTGACGTGCACGTGGCCGAAGAAGACCACGATATCGCCCTCGACCGTGCCGTTGTCGTCAACGCTGCAGAAGAAACAAACGGCGTCATGCACCGCCTGGTCGGATGCTACCCGAATGGTGTTGCCGAAATGAACGCGGTCCTGGTTGGCGAACGCGGTTTTCGCAGAGGCGCCGAGCGCAGCGGCGATCAGGATCGGGACAATTAGATGTGGGCGCATGGTGACTCCTCTTTCCTGATACGCGGAACCGCTCAGGGAGGTTCCACATATCAGGAGATCGCGCCAACAGTGTATCGCGGTCCGCAAAAGGAATGGGCTCTCAACCGTTCCGCTGCGGTTGAGAGCCCGGTGGGGATGGCGTCAGAACTCGACGCGCATGCCCATCTGGAGACGACGAGGTGCGCCCACGCTGGTGACTTCGCCGAAGCCGGGCGAACTGGCAACGGTGTCGACCCAGCCGACATTGGGATGGTTGAGGACATTGAACGCGGCGGCGGAGAAGCCTACATGGGGAGCTTCGTCGGCCTTATTGGCGGTGACAGCGAAGTCGTGTCCCCAGCGTAGATCGAGGTCGGCGGAGGCGGGCAGCCGCTCGCTGTTGCGGGGGATGCCAGCGGGGCGCGCGTTAAAGAGGTCGTCGCCGAAGGGATCGGTGCCGGTGGTAATGGTCCAGGGGTGTCCGCCGCTGGCCCATATGCCGGCAGCGAGATTGAAGACGCTGTCGGGGTGGAACATGGCGTAAAGGCTCAGGCGCTGGCCGCGATCGAAGCTCGCGTCGGCCCAGTTGTTATTGGGATCGTATTGGTTTTGCGGATACCATCCGAGGCCGTCGGTGTTGGACTCGTAATGGGACCAGGTGTAGCGTCCCCAGGCGCTGAACCATTTATTCATGCGCCCGCGGTAGGAGAGGTCGAGGCCGGAGCCGGTCATGAATCCCGCGGCCTGCATCTGGCGGATGCGCCCGTAATCCGGGTTGGGCCGCTCGGTGTAACCGGACTGCGGCGTGGGTGCGTTGATATCGACCGAGCGGAAGGTTCCGATCTGCCGCATGGAGTAGACGCTGATGGTTCCAGTAGCCTTTTCGCCGAGCTGGCGTTCAATCGACAGGCCGTAGTGCATTTCGTAGGGGATGCGCGCGCCAGGCGCGAGTTCGGTGCGCGCCAGGGGCACTGCCGACACATCCACACACTTGCCGATGGGCACGCAACCGCCCGCCGGCTCAGTGTCAGGGTTCAGCGAAGTTACTGCCGAATGACGGCGCGGCTGCGCGCCCTCGTAGCGGGCAAGATCGAGCAGCGGCCCCGAACCGGTGCGGTCATAGTAGATTCCGCCGCCCCCGCGCAGCACTGTCTTCGAGTCCTGGTCGATGACGTAAGCAAAGGAAAGGCGCGGCGAAAAGGCGAGCCGCTTTGTGGCCATGAAGTTCTGCCAGTCGTAGCGCAGGCCCGGCGTGATGGAGAAGCGCGGCGTCATCTTGTACTGGTCCTGGATGAACGCGCCCATCTCCTGCTGGTGATAGATGAAGTGAGTCTCGCCGGAATTGATGGAGTACGCCGAGGGGCGATTGTTCTCATAATTCTGGAGTGCGCTGGTCAATACAGTCACGCCGTCCGGCGCCAGGATAGGCGAAAAGGTGTAGGAGCCGAGGGCGTTCGAGTTGTCGTCAAAGGCGCGCCGGTTGAAGTGGGGAATCCCCGCGCCGATTTTGATGAAATGACGGCCGCGGGTGTACGAAACCATATCGTAGAGGCGGACGTTGTAGTCCGTGGAGACCGTGTCGTTCTGCGCCGAGCCGCCGGAGAAGTCGCCGGCCACGCTGATGCGCGGCGCTTCGAAGGCATTGACGTTGCGGCTGAGCGCGTGCTCGCCGACGATGGAAAACTGGTTCAGCATCGATGCCGAGAGGGTCGAGTCGAGGTGAATCTTTGCGTCATCTTCGTGATACTCGTTGTGGTATCCCGACGAGGCGAGCGCCTGCCCCCCGACGCCCTGGTTGTAGCCGTTCCACTCTTCGTAGCTGTATTCCGCGTAGCCGGAATTGCGGTCGCTGAACTGGTGTGCGGCGCGCGCGCTGAACTCGGTGTCACGGGTGGGAGCAGGGACGTTTGCGAGGAAGTTGCCGGAAGGGTTTTCGGAAGTGGGTGGGAGGATGGCCTTCACTACGGCGTTGAGGTCTTCCTCTGCCCGATTGAATGATACGAGGAAGCTGCTTTTCGGCGCGAAGAATATGGGACCGGTTACATGGCCTTCGTAGACGCGGCGTTGTTCGGCGGGCTTGGCGGGGGCCAGTTCGTTTTGGGCGTTCAACGCGGAATCGCGGAAGAGGAAATTGAATTCGCCGTGATAGTTGTCCGCGGCGGACTTGGTAATGATCTCCATTTGTCCGCGGCCGGGCCAGTAGTACTGCGCGGAGTATGGATCCTGGTTGATGCGGATCTCCTGCACGGCGGAAGGGGAGACGGTGGCGCGATTTGCCTCGACGCCGTCGACGATGAGGCCGGAGCCTCCGGTTGCCATGTCGCTGTCATCGAGGAAGGCGCTCATTGCGCCCTGCAGGTCGTTGTCGAAGATGGGGAGTTGCTTGACGTCGCCCGCGGTCATGACGGAGGAATCGTGATTTTCATCGGAGGCGGTGAGATCGCTGTCGGTTTCGGCACTCACGTGGACATTGGTGGAGAGCGCCGCAATGGGCAGCACAATCTTGAGCGCGGCATTGATGTGGCTGAACGCGGCGGCCGAAGCTACAGGAGCAGGAGCGGCGACCACGACCGGCGTTTTCACTGTGTCGAAGCCAGGCTCGGAGATGACGAGCGTGAAGGCGCCGGGATGAGGCGCAACCACCTGGAACGAGCCATCGCCTCCGGAATGAAAACTGCCTGCCACACTGCCGGAGGCGTCCAGGAGGTCAATTTCGGCATTGGGGACGATCGCGCCGGACGGATCGGCCACCACCCCCGTGATGGGCTGCGGTGAAGACGGCGGCTGGCCGCCGGGGGTATTGACGGCAAACGCAAAAGAAGGCCCAAGACAAAGAGCCAAGGCAACACAGCGCAACATGCGGATCTCCATTGGCGACCGGACAGGACAGTCGGACGGCTCTGTAAAGGTTATCAAGGGTGCATTCACCAGAATCTTAATTTTTGCAAAGTGAACTCGGTTGCCGTTGCAGCGGGCACCGAAAGGGCCGCAATGATTGAACTTAGCGGGGAGCGAGGCCCGCGCGGAGAAAGATATCGCCGGGGCCGCCGACCTGCAGAACGTGGGCTTCGGCGCGACTGCAGCCGCATTCCAGGCCGCGGAAATGGGCCACCGAATCCTGCAGTTCGTAAAAGAAAGTCGGGTTTTGGCTTGCATGGGCGTAGCAAGCAGCTTTCTTGGTGTCGGCTACTGACGTTATGTCGACGAAGTGCGTGGGAGCAGGAAACTGCATGGTGTCTTCGCCGCTGGAAACCTCGTAGTAATACATGGGGAAGCGACGCTTCAGGCGGTTCCACGACTCGTACATCAGGTTGGCGATGGCGCGATGATCGGGGTGGTTGTCGACGGGCCAGTGATTGAAGACGGCATCGGGGTTTTCATCTTCGATCATTTTCAGGAATGCCGTGTAGTGCGCGTCATCGACGATGGAGTGGCCGTTCGCCTGGCCTGCCCAAACCGGCCGGGCCTTGAGGATGTCGCAGGCCTTTCGAGCCTCGGCAATGCGGACGGGCGCGGAGGTCTCCCACGCTCCATCGTTCAGGTAGAGCAGCACTACGTCGTGGCCCTTGGCGGTGAGCAGGGCGATGGTGCCGCCGCATCCGTATTCGGGGTCGCCGGGATGGCCGCCGGCGACAACGAATTTGAGCTTGCGGGGAGTGGCTTCGCCGGCGGCATCGCGACCGGTGGAGATGAGTGCGGCTGCTCCGGCAAGCCGGCCAGCGCCCTTCAGCATCTCGCGTCGATTGATTGGCATGATGCATCGATCTTGCCACAGGGGGGAGCTACGACGGAGTTAATTCGCAACCGTGCGATGCGTGCCACGCAGCGCCGTGGGCCAATCCGCGGCGGAGTCGACGACGACGTCTGGCGAAGCTTCCATGAGATTCTGGGGACCGAAACCGAATTTGCAGCCCAGGCTCCAGGCTCCAGCGTTGCGGGCAGTCTGCACATCCACGTTGCTGTCGCCGATCATGAGTGTCTCGCCGGGCGTGGCTCCGGCCTCTTCCATCAGCGCGCGGAGGCCCATGGGGTCAGGCTTCTTGAGGGGAAAGCTGTCGCCTCCGCAGACGCGGAAGAACATGCCGCCGATGCCGAGTCCATCGCAGATGGCGCGTGCGGGGCGCACCGGCTTGTTGGTGAGCACGGCAAGCTGGCGGGGCGCTCCGTTTGGGGAGTGGCGGAGGGCGCTGAGCGCGTCGAGCACTCCATCGTACGCATAGGTGAAGTCCAGCTTGTGCTCGCGGTAGTGGGAGAGAAAGAAGTTGTACGCAGTAGCCAGTTCTTCGTCGTGAATTTCGTCAGGGGAGACGCCGTTCTCGACGGCGAGCGAGCGGCGGACCAGCATGGGTGCGCCGTTGCCGACGAAGCTGGCGATGATGTGGTCTTCGAGGTGCGGGCGACCCATGTGCTCCAGGGCGGCATTGACGGAGTTGCACAGGTCGCGCGCAGAGTCGATGAGTGTTCCATCCAGGTCGAATACGATGAGCCGAATGCGCTCGGCGGGAATGGGACGGAAGACTTCGATCATGGATTCAGTGTAAGAGAGGGGGATGGGGGTTTTGTTGTCCGGAGGAGCCGGGGGGCGGCAGAAGGGACAAACGGACAGAAGGACCGAGGGAAAAGGACTGAGGGGCAAAGGGAAAGAGGGATCGAGGGACAGAGGGACCAGTATGGGCTGATCCCTTTGTCCTTGGTGCGATTTCGGTGGGTTTACGCCGCTTCGCGCTGGTTCTGCATCGATTGGCGCTGCGCCATTTTATTGACGCGCATGGCGATCTTGGTGAGGAGCTTGTCGGTCTTGCCTTCCTCATCCAGGGTTTGCTGCAGGAGTTGCGCGATTTCCTGCTGGCCATTCATTTCAGCGATGGCGCGCATGGTGCCGTAGGCGGCGATTTCGTAGTGCTCCACGCGCTGCGCCGCGGCGATTAGACCGGCGTCGCGAACTTCGCCCTCTTCCGCCTCCTCCATCATTTCCGATCCTTCTTCAATGAGCCCCTTCATGCCCTGGCACGTCTTGGCGCTCGCGGGTTTGTCGAGGATCTCGAACACGCGTTCGAGGCGCTCGATGTGTCCTTTGGTTTCTTCCAGGTGGGTCTGAAAGGCGGTGCGCAGCTCCTCGGAGGTGGCGGCCTTCGCCATCTTCGGGAGGGCGCGGGTAATCTGCTTTTCCGCCGAGTAGAGGTCCTTCAATTCATTCATGAACAGCTTTTCGACCGTATCGACCTTCATTCGTATTCCTCCGCAGGGATTTCCTTCGGGTGGTGGGATGCGCGAGCGCGCTTCGCTGTTGCCGTGCGAGCCGCAAGGATGAGTCCGGTGGAGGACACGTGGGGATGGGCGCGCAGAAGTCCATTACACTGGCTCAAGCACGGGCCGCGGCCCGACAGACTGGTGTTCAGGATCGGATGTTCGATGCGCAAGTGCTCACTGGCTATTGTTTTTCTGCTTACCGTCATCTCGCCGCTGGCTTCGATCGCCCACGCTCAGTGGGCGCCTCTTGTTTCGGATTCGGGGGCGGCGAAGCGCATTGCGTGGTGGCGCGAGGCGCGGTTCGGAATGTTCCTTCATTGGGGCGTATATTCCATTCCGGGCCGGGGCGAGTGGGTGCAGTGGCAGGAACAGATTCCCGTGAACGAATACGCGAAGCTGGCCGAGCAGTTTCGTGCCGACCATTACGATCCCGACGCGTGGGCGAGAGCGGCCAAGAATGCCGGGATGAGGTACATGGTTCTGACCGCCCGGCACCACGACGGGTTCGCATTATTTGACGACCCAGGGAGCGACTTCACGGCAATGAAGTCTGCGGCGCACCGCGATCTGGTGGCGGAGTACGTCAAGGCAGTGCGCAGAGCCGGGCTGCGCGTCGGGCTGTATTATTCGCCGCTGGACTGGCGCTTTCCGGGATTCTTCTTCCCGGGCATCTATCAGCAGAGCGCGGTGGAAATGCGCGACCAGTATCAAAGGCAGGTGGAGATTCTGGGTCGCAACTACGGCAAAATCGACATTCTGTGGTTCGATGGCGGAGCGAACGAATGGCTGGGTTTCGGCGGGGTGGAGTTCTCGGGGTCTGGCTGGCATGCGCGGGCGAACGACCAGCCATACAGAGGCAAATTCGACTGGCAGGACGAGAAGACTGTGGCGCATTTGCGCGAGTTGCAGCCGCAGATTCTTGTGAACAACCGCACGGATGCGCCCGCGGATTTCCTGACCCGCGAAGGAGATTCGGCCATGGGGGAGTTCGACAACGTGCATCCGTGGGAGCTATGCACAACGATCACGGACGGTGCGTGGGGATATCAGCCGAACGCTAGAGTGAAACCGCTCGCGCAACTGGTTGGATTGCTGGCGGGTGCCGCGGGGCGTGACGGCAACCTGCTGCTTAACGTGGGACCGCGGCCGGATGGGAGCCTTGATCCGGAGCAATTGAAGCGGCTCAGCGAGATGGGCAGATGGATGCGGGCGAATGGCGAGAGCATTTATGGAACTCGAGGGGGTCCGTGGCTCCCGGGAAAATACGGCGTGTCGACGCACCGCGGCAGCACGGTGTACCTGCACGTGCTGCGCCGACCCGCAGACGGCGTGCTCGAGCTGCCGGTGCTTTCCGCGAGGGTGGTTTCTGCAAGGGTGCTGCACGCGGGCCAGATCGAGTTTAAGCAAACCGGCAATACGCTGAAGGTGACCGTTCCGGAGAGCGGAGCCGATGCGAGTGACACCGTCATCGAACTCGGGCTATCGGAACCGTTGCCGGAGGTGGTGAAACCGATCTCACCTGCGATAGAGAGGTAGCAGGTCAGGAAAATTTGGCCAGGAATCCGGGGGCGGAGAACACAATTGCGTACTGCATTTGCGTACGGCTCATGGGGTTCCGAAGCGCTGCCCGTGGCGCTCTCGGCCGAGCCAGGCCATGAGCGAAGCGACGACGAACACCACGACGGCCGTGAGCGCAAGCGCGCTGGAATAGCTGGTCTTCTGGGCGTACATGGCTTCGATGTAACCAGATGAGCCGGCAATGACACCGGCGGTTTGGTAGGCAAATCCGGGGAGGAGCGCGCGCACGGAATCCGGTGAGAGTTCAGCGAGGTGCGCCGGGATGACGCCCCAGGCGCCCTGCACCATGAACTGCATGAGGAAAGCGCCGAGGATGAGCAGGGCCTGGTTGGGAGCATAGGCCCAGAGCGGGATGATAAGCGTCCCAAGGACAAAGGCGGTGATGATGGCGCGGCGGCGGCCTGCGCGGTCAGAGAACCAGCCGAAGGCCAGGCCACCAACGACCGCGCCGATGGCAGAGATGGCGGTGATGACGGCGCGGCGATCGGGCGCGAAATGCCATTGACGCTGCAGGAATGTCGGATACATGTCCTGCGTGCCGTGCGATGCAAACATCATTGCGGTCATGAAAAGCAGGAGGTAAAGGAAGAGCTTCCAGTGCCGCAGGATCTCACGATGCTGTTCCGACCAGGTGAGGCGTTTTGTGGAAGTGCGTTCCCAAACCTCGGATTCCTTCACGAAGAAGAGGACGTAGAGCACGAGTGGTATGGCAGGCAAACTGGAGAGAATGAAGAGCATTCGCCAGCCCAGCCGGTTGAAGCAGAAGAAGTAGAAAGCCGCGGCGAGGACGTTTCCGGCTGCGTAGCCTTCCTGGAGGAGGCCGGAGAGAAGACCGCGTCGATGGGCGGGGGCGCCTTCCATGGCAAGCGAGGCGCCCACGCCCCAGGTGCCGCCCATGACGATCCCGAAGAGTCCGCGGACGACGAGTAGCCACAGATAGCTTGGGACCAGGCCGGTGAGCACGCCGGAAACGGCGAAGAATCCGATGTTGATCATCAGGGGAATGCGGCGGCCGTACCGGTCGGCGAGCAGGCCGAAAAGGAATCCGCCGACAGGGCGTAAAAACATGGTTGCGGTGATGACGAGGTACATCTCCGCATCAGTCTTATGGAATTCGCGTGCCATTGCGGTGAGGCAGAAGGTGACCAGAAAGAAATCGAATGCATCGAGGAGCCAGCCGGAAAACCCGGCGATGACCGCCGGAGGGTGGCTGGCGCCGTGATCGCCTACTGGAGGCGCCCCGCCCGGCCCTGCGGGCTGAGATGCGAAATCTGTCATGTCATTCCTGGAGTACACCTTAAGATCGTGCGCGAACTTCATCACGCTATCAGAAGTAGTCTGTGCCGGGGAACAGCCAGCTTCTTTTCACGCGATGGAAAGGGAATTCCAGCGAGGAAGCAACGCGGGGACCACCCGGGTAGCTGAACCTACATCCAACCACCCGGTTCATTATGCGCTCGTTCGCACAGGCCGCAGGTGTCGGGACTGTCAGACCATGCCGCGCTTTCGTAGCGTGCGTGACTTCCCCTGTCTGTCCGCCGCAAGGCTCCGCACCGGCCCATTCCACCACACAAGAAGTTCCCATTTTGAAGAGGAACCATCGCACGCCATCGCAGCATTTACGAGGAGAAGACGCATGCACGTTTCATTTCTATCTTCCAGGAGCCGCAGTAGAAAGTCATTCCTGACAATACTGGCCCTCATAGCCGCAACTGGTTTGTTGATGCTGTTTCCCACTTTGGCCAGCGCGCAGTTCCGCGGGTCCATCCAGGGAGTTGTGACGGATACGCAGGGCGGGGTGATTCCCGGCGCCAAGGTGACACTCACCAACACGCAGACTAACGAAACGCAGACGCGAGCCACAAACGGCGAGGGAATTTACAACTTCAACGCCCTTGGGCCAGGTCATTACACCATCGTCGCGGAAGCAAAGGGCTTCCAGACCAAAACGCTGAACAACGTGCAGATCATCCCCGAGCAGGCGAACGCCATCAACATCCAGTTGGCGATTGCGGCGGCTGCGACGACGGTGACAGTGGACGCTTCCAAGATGCCGCTGCTGGATACGGAGACTCCCACCATTGGCGGAACGATCAGTTCCAACGAGATCGAACATATGCCTTCGTTCGGGCGCGATGTATTCCAGTTGTCGAGCCTGGCGCCGGGCACGACGGGCGACCGGGCCCAGGCGGCCGGTGGGGGCACGAACAGCCTTCCAGGAACGCAGGGGCCAGGGGGTCCGGGTGCGACCGGCGGCATCTTCGCCACGGAGAACGGGCCGCAAACCTTGGCGGCCGGCGGACAGTACGAGAGCAATGGCATTTCGATTGACGGGATCAGCACAGTGAGCGCAGTGTGGGGCGGTACTTCCATCATTACGCCGACCGAAGACTCAGTGGAAAGTGTCAAGGTTGTTTCCACCGGATATAACGCAGAGAATAGCCGGTTCAGCGGCGCGCAAATGGAGGTGACTTCAAAAACGGGGACGAATACCATCCATGGCAGCGCTTACTTCCAGGCATGGCGGCCAGGCCTGAACGCATACCAGCGATACAACGGGAACCCGTTTGCGTTTTACAACCTTGATTGCGGAGGCACCCCTTGCACTCCGGAAGAGCGTGGTCTTACCCGCGACAATGGTCGTTTCAACCAGATGGGCGGCAGCATCGGCGGCCCTCTGTGGAAGAATCACGTTTTTGCGTTTTTCGCCTACGAGACGCAGCGTAACAACTCGCCGAATATCGGAAGCGGCTGGTATGAGACCTCTGCTTTCCGCGGCATGGCTCCCACGGGAAGCATCGCGGCCACGTACTTGAATTTCCCAGGCGACGCGCCGGCATCGATCGGGATGATCCAGTCGAATTGTGCTTCTGCCGGATTGATCGAAGGCCAGAACTGCATCACGGTTCCGGGGCAGGGGTTGAACATCGGCTCGCCCTTGAACCAGCCGCTCGGTACGCAGGATCTGACCTGGAGCGGTACCTCAAATCCAGGCGTGGGCGGCGGCCTCACGCCCGGCGTTGCCGACATCGCGCAATACGCGACGTCTACGCCGCGGCAGGAGGTCGATCAGCAGTTCAATGGGCGGCTGGATGCCGACGTAACGCATCGCGATCACGCGGCATTTGCCATCTACTGGGTTCCAGTGGATCAGACCTATTACAACGGCCCAGCGCGTGCGTATAACCTGTGGCATCATTCGCAGATCAACAACGCATTCACCGGAATCTGGAATCACACCTTCTCGCCAAACGTGCTGAACGAACTGCGCGCCAATGCGGCCGGCTGGCGGTGGAACGAAATCGCATCGAACCCGCAGGAGGCGTGGGGACTGCCGAATGACTCGATCGGAACGATCGGGACAATCAACGTGCAGAACTTTGGCGCTCCCGGGCCGTCGGTGCTCAACCAGTGGACCTACAACTACAAAGACACTCTTACCTGGGTTCTGCACCGCCACACAATTCATTTGGGTGGTGAATGGACTCGCCTCTATTACTTGAACGAAGTAGCATATGCCGCGCGGCCGACGTTCGGGTTCTTTAACATCTGGGACTTCCTGAACGATGCGCCGCAGTCGGAGACCGGAACATTTGACCCAAACAGCGGCGTGCCGACGCTCGGCCGCCAGGATGATCGAGAGAATCTTCTGGGGGTCTTCGTGCAGGATGAGTGGAAGGTGAATCCCTCGCTCACCGTGAACATGGGGGTCCGCTTCAACCACTTTGGGCCGCTCTATTCGAACGAAAACAACATGTATTCCGTTCAGTTCGGCACGGGGACCGATTGGCTGACTGGCATCAACATCAAGAAGGGCGGCGATCTCTGGCATCCCCAGAAGGCAAATTTCGGTCCGGAGTTCGGCTTTGCGTATTCGCCTAATATTTGGAACCAGCGGTTTGTGGTTCGGGGCGGCTATGGCATCAACTATAACGAGGAAGAAATCGCCATCTCCGCGAACGTTTTCGGCAACCCCGGACTGACAATTTCGCCCAGCTTCAGCATGGGGTCGCCGACTTCGCCAAATCCGGGCATCGTGTACGCAGTCCCGGGCGATCCGCATTCCCTGTTCGGTTATCCTCCAAACCCGAACACGATCGTGACGTTCGGGCCGAACGGCCTGCCGACTACCGGAACCGTAGGCGTCACCGCGTTCCGCAACGACATGCCCACCATGTATACGGAGCATTTCTCGCTCGATACGCAAACCAGCCTCGGAGCGCAGTTCGTGTTGACCGTGGGATACCAGGGAAGCGTGTCGCGCCATCTCTATTTCCACTATGACGGAAATGCGGTGGCGTCTGTATTCTCGCAGGCGCTGAATCCGCAGATCAACAGTGTCAATTATTTCGACAACGTCGGGCACGGAAGCTACAACGCCATGCTCGTGGGACTACGCCACCAGATGTCGCACTCGTTCCTGCTCGACGGCCAGTTCACCTGGGGCAAGAGCATGGACAACAGTTCGGCGCCGTACTCCGAGCAGTTCTATCCGTATGACACGGATCTGAACTGGGGCCGTTCCGATTACGATCTGAACAAACAGTTCAAGCTCTATGGACTCTGGCAGCCGGTGATCTTCCATAACGCACACAACTGGGCCGAGAAACTTGTGGGCGGCTGGTCCCTAAGCGGCATTTTCAACTGGCACACGGGCTTCCCATGGAATCCCGTGTATAACACTTCGGCCAGCCTCTACTGTGATAGCTGCGGGTATACCCACCTGTTGCCTGCCGCGTACCTGGGCGGAGCGGGACACGATACCAGCAACAACGCTTTCAAGTCGGGTCCCGGAGTTGGAGACGGCGTAAACAAGAACTTCCCGAAGGGCGGGCTGGCGTACTTCATGCCGCCGACGTGGACGCCCGGTCCGACAGTTCCGAACACCGGGGCCATTCCGCCCCAGATGCCAGGCATCCGTCGCAACTCATGGACGGGACCGGGCTATCGCGACGTGGACGCGACGCTGAGCAAGAACTTCGGGCTGCCTTACTGGAAACGGGAAGGGGCGGGAATTGAATTGCGGGCAGATGCGTTCAACGTGTTCAACAACCTCAATTTCAAACCCGGGGGTTTGACCAATGGTGGGGGAATCGTGGACGACATCACGGCTGCGAATTTCGGCCAGGAGCAGTCGGCGCTGGGTTCGCGCACGCTAACCCTGCAGGCGCGATTCCAGTTCTAAGGGTGGGCTCAACCGACTCGACAACATGGCGAGCAGCCCAAAAATCGGGCTGCTCGCTTGCTTTTTGCCGTTCAGCTTCACATCAATGCAAGTTCACCCCAGGAGAACCACGATGAGGATATTGCGGGGCTGCGCTGCAGCCGCCATGATGCTGGCTGCCTGCACGTTTGCTTTTTGCCCGGCGAACGCACAGGAGACGATCTCAATCGATGCCCAGGCTGCGACGACGCCGTTCCCGCATTTCTGGGAGGAGATGTTCGGGTCGGGCCGCGCGATTTTGTCGCTGAGGGAGAGTTATCGCGACGACCTGCGAGCCGTGAAGAAGGTGGCGGATTTCAATTACGTCCGGTTCCATGCGATCCTTCACGACGAAGTGGGCGTTTACAACTTGGACGACCAATGCAAGCCGGTCTACAACTTCGCCTATGTCGATCAAATTTACGATGGCTTGCTGAAGAACGGCGTCAAGCCGTTTGTAGAGATCAGCTTCATGCCGAAGAAGCTGGCGTTCAACCCGGATGCTCTGCATCCGTTCTGGTACAAGCAGAACGTCTCGCCTCCGAAGAGTATGGAGTTGTGGGACGATCTGATCCGTCATTTCGCACAGCACCTGGTGGACCGCTATGGAATCGACGAGGTGTCGCAGTGGTACTTCGAAGTGTGGAACGAGCCGAACATCGACTTCTGGGGCGGCATTCCTCGGCAGCGGTCATACTTCGACCTATATGCGCACACAGCGCGCACGCTCAAGGCCGTGAGTCCGCGGATTCGCGTGGGCGGCCCAGCGACCGCGGCCGCGGCCTGGATCAGCGATTTCTTGAAATTTACGGCGGAAAATCACGTCCCGGTGGATTTCGTGTCAACGCATGCCTACGCGGACGACACCACTCTCGACCTGTTCGGAAAGAACGAAGACGTCCCGATGGACCAGCGCGTTTGCAAGGCGATTGAAAAAGTGCATAACGAAATCAAGCAGTCGAGCACTCCGAATGTGCCGCTCTTCCTCACGGAGTGGAACGTGCAGGGTATGAAGGAGTCGCGCGACACGATTTTTGTGGGGCCGGCGCTGGCGAACACGGTGCGGCAATGCGACGGGATGGTCAACATGATGTCGTTCTGGACGTTCTCCGATGTGTTTGAGGAGGGCGGTCCGATTCCCAAGCCGTTTGTGGGGATGTTTGGATTGCGCGCCAAAGGCGGTATCAACAAGCCGAGCTATTACGCGTACGGGCTGCTTCATCAGCTAGGAGACAAGAGGATCGCCAGCGATTCGCAGGATGCAATTGTGACTGAGACGACGGATGGCCGACTTGCGGTCGCGGTGTGGAACCTGGTGGATCCAGACGCGCATGGTGAGACGCGGAAGGTAAGCCTGGCATTTTCGCATGTGGCTCCGAATGCGCGGGTCACTATTCAGCGAGTGGATCAGGCGCATGGCAGCGTCCTGGGCCACTATGCGGCTATGGGAAGCCCCGTGGATCCGACGGCGAAGCAGGTGGAAGAGTTGAATCGCGAGTCGGCGCTGCCGGCGCCGGAGCAGACGACGTTGCAAGGCGGCAAGCTGGACATAACCCTTACACCGAACACGCTGGCGCTGATCACCGTGGGGAAGTGAGGAATGGCGACGCGGCCTATGTCAGGCCGCGTCGGCAAGTCTCTGGGGAACAAACGCAAAGTCTCGCATCATGGCGTTGAGAGCGGCGCGACTGCGCGGCACTTCATGCAGCAGGAGTTCGGCCGACTGTACCAGGGCATTGGCGTGGAACCAATCCTGGACACGGTTATCACAGAGACAATTCACCAAGGCGAGCAACGACATGCCTTGATGATGAGCCATGCACTCGCGCACCATCTCTCCGTTGTGCGCACCGGTGGAGTAATCAACTGACTCGTAGAAGCCGAATGGGCCCAACCATCCGGCGGAGGCCATGCGACGAAGGTTGCGAATGGATTCGCCTGGATCGATCTGCAGTGCGAGAAATGTTGCGTAAGGGGATACCACTGGTCCGGCGTCGGCTTCGAAGGAAAGTGCGAGATGCGGGATGCCATAGGCATGGTATCCGTAGTGTCCGGCATCGTCTCTGCGCGCAGACCCCGATTCGGAGATTCCCCACGGAATGCCGAGCGAACGCGCAAACGACTGTTGCACGCAAACTGCTCCGGTCAGCGTGTCTGAGACTAACGTGTTCGGGTAGCTTCGCATCCACAGGGCGGGCATGAGGTACTCGAACATGGTGCCGGTCCACGACATGAGGACATGTGTCCCGAAGGCGTGGGTGAAGTCGCGTCCAAGGAGGAACCATGCTTGCTGATTCATTTCCCCGCGCGCGATGGCGAGGAACGATGCGGTGCGCGCCTCGGAAGCCAGCATGTCGTAGCACGATTCATGAATGCGCCGGGCGCGGACGTCGTAACCGATGGAAAGGATGCGGCGCGCAGGGTGCACAAGGAAACTGAAGTCCGTCTCGTCGGCCATTCGTTCCGCGTTGTGCGCTAATTGGCGCAAGCGGAACGCCAACTTCTGCAGCCGGCTTGCGGACTCCGGGAGAAGTTCCGCGAGTTGAAGTGCGAGTTCGTGGTGCGCGGAGCGCGCCTCCGCGGCATGGGAGAGCTTCGTCTCAAGGCGCGCAGCAAAATATGCCGCCTGCTCGAGGTTGAGCATTTCGGCATCCGTCGAGATTGCGAATTCCTGCACTTCGCGCAATGCCGCAAATCGCGGATCGAGCCAGGGAAGGAACTCGCGGACGATGCGGAGCACGGAGTCGATGCGGCGATGGGTTTCCCTATACCACCACGAGTCTCCCGGCGCTGCATCCGGCGCTGCACGGAACGTTTCGTCGGCACCGGTGAGCCAATGGAGCCAGTCCGCGGCTCCGGCGTTCTGTGGAGGCAGGGCCAGCCTGGAGAGGGGCGCAGTGAGCTTTGTTTCCTGCTGCATCAGTTCCCAGTGCCCGCGAATTCCGGAAAACAGCGCGCGCGGAAGAACAGGGGTGCGCAACAGAGAAAGTGCGCCACTGCGCAGGGTGTAAAGCGAGGCAACGAAGTTCCCGCTATCGACAGAGGAGACGAACGGATTGGCTTCGAGAGCAGCACACGTCCTGGTGTCGTACCAGTTGTAAAGATGCCCCCGAAACTTCTCTAGGCGAGTGATGGTTTCGAGACTCTTCTCAGTGAGCTCGGCGAACTCGGGCAGTGTGAGGAATCCGAATTCGACGGCAGCCTGCCGCGCATTCAGCAGGAGGCCGATGTTGGTAGGCGAGACGCGCGCCGCCTCAAACAATTCCTGTTCTTCCACATTGTCGGGAATCAGGTAATTGTGCTGTTCACGCCCAAACTGGTGAAAGTAGCGCCAGATGCGCAGTGCGTGGGAGCGCAGCAAACTTCTGTCGGCTGCGTTGAGATGCCTTGTTTCGCGCGGGGGGCGGTTGAGCCATGCCGTGAGCACGGTGGACATGCACCAGAGTAGAAGCATGGGCGCCGCAACCAGGAAGGTCCAATGGTCGTGAGACAACAGATAGACCACAACGGCAAGCGCCCCCGCGATGAACGGCATGAGGGCAAGATAGCGGTCGACTGGAGTGATCTTGCGGGTTTGCGACTCGGCCTCTGCGGCAGTTTCCCATTCAAGCAGACGCTCACCGGTGATGAAGCGCCGTACGAGCGCGCGGAATACCGCGTCGAGTACAAGAACCGCCTGGTGCGGCAGGAACGAGAGATTCAGAAGGGCCAGCAGTGTGGCCTCTCCCGCGCCTTCGAGGGACTGCGCGACGGCGCCATCGCGGCGGCTGAGGATGGCCCGCCCCAATCCAAACGCCAACTGCACGACGGTGGGAAACATGAAGAGCGCGAAGAGGAGGATGGTCCAGTAGACTGGGCCTCCGGGCAGCCACAGCCAACCGGCTACGAAAAGCATGAAGGTGAAAGGCTCAACCAGTGAGCGGCGGAGGTTATCAAAGATTTTCCAGCGCGACACGGTTGAGATGGGGCTCGGAACCAGACGATTGGATTCATCTGGAACGTGCGAAAACATCCATTGCGCGATCTGCCAGTCACCGCGCACCCAGCGATGCTTGCGGCGCGTGTAGGCACTGTAGTGCGAGGGATAATCGTCGATGACTTCGATATCGGTGGCGAGACCCGCGCGGGCGTAGGCGCCTTCGATCAGGTCGTGGCTGAGCAGCGAATTGCGCGGGAAGCGGCGATTGAGTACAGCGTGCAACGCGGCTACTTCGTAGATGCCTTTGCCGGTAAAGATGCCCTCTCCATAGAGGTCCTGGTACGCATCGGAAATGGCTCGCGCGTAGATATCGAAGCCGGCCTGGCCGGAATAGAGCTTAGCCAAGCGCGAACGGGACGCGGAACTCACACTGACTCCCACGCGAGGCTGAAGGATTCCGTAGCCTTCCACCACGATTCGCAGGTGCGGATCGATGATCGCCTTGTTCAGCGGATGGGCAATGGTGCCGACGAGGCGGGCAGCCGAGCCGCGAGGGAGCTGCGTATCGGAGTCGAGGGTGAGGATGTAGCGTACGTTGTGCAAGACATCGAGCCGCCCGGCCTTGATTGGGAAGGCGTCGTATTCGCCCATAAGAAGCTTGTTGAGATCGAGCAGCTTGCCGCGCTTGCGCTCCCAACCCATCCAGACACCCTGGCGGACGTTAAAGATGCGATGTCGATGGAGAAACAGGAAGCCGCCGCCTCCAGCCGAAGCATAACGCGCATTGAGCCCGTCCACGAGGCGTATGGCGAGATCTACGAGCGGGTTGGAATCCTTATCATGCGGCTTGCTGACGGAGTCGGGCAGGTCAGTGAGGAGCGCAAAGTGCAGATTGGGATCGCGATTGGCGAGAAAGCGCACCTCGAGATCGTCAACCAGTTCACGCACCTGCTTCTCATTTAGAAGCAACGTGGGAACGGCGACCACGGTGGTGCATTCCTGCGGAATGTGGCTACTGAACTCCAGCTTGGGCAGTGGCTCGGGATCGAAGATTGAGGTTACCGTATTGTTCATCAACTCGACCGCACATTGCATCACCGGCATAATCATGAGCAGGAATGTGATGGCGAGTTTGGGAAACACGGGATAGCTGGGCAGAAGCGGAAATAGCGCGACTGCGATGAAGAAGATCGTCACCAGCTCGATACCGGTGATATAGAAATCGTCGGCGTTGGCGCGGATGGTCGATCGAATCCTGTGGGAGAGCGGAGCATGGAAGTTGACGCGCTCTGCCAGCAGCTTGAAGCCGCCGCTGATGAGGAAATAGCCAATGTGAGTGCAGCGCTGCCGGATGCGCGCATCCTCGAAGTTTCTCTGCGCGGCGTTTCGCGCCAGTTCAAGTGCGCACTCGGATACCTGCACCTCTGTGAGATCGGAATGGCGCGCAAGCAGGGCGATTCGGTTGCGATAGATTTCGCGGCTTTCAAAATCCATCGTGGCATAGGTGCCTGTTGGATCCTGCTGCAGCAGGGCATCAAACGCGATGAGCGGTTCAAGCACGCTCATCCAGTCGACATTGCCGACCGCGCGAAGGCTGGCAAACAGGCGCTGCACCGATTCGTCCGCCACGGGACTGTCTTCGCGGAGAGCTTTCTCTGCATCCACCAGGATGATTTCGAGGAGACAAAAACGCAGATATGCCGGGATGCTCCAAATCTCGAGCAGAGTGAGTGGATCATGGGCCTGAAGCGCTTCCAGGTAGATCCTGAAGCTATCGGCTTCGGCGTTGCCTCTTACGGCGCGCAAGTACGACGCGCAGAGCGCTGACACACGCGGCTCTTCATGGCGTGGAGCCGTGATGACGCGGGGGAGGATCTCGTGATCGCGCGGCTTGGGCACAACACCGGTAACGGCGGAACGCAGAATACGGGGATTGGCGCGCAGATCGAGTAGTCCGATGATTCGGCGCGGGCTTTCCGATGCGGAGGATGGCAGTTCTGCAAGCTGATTTTCAAGGCGGAGAATCGCGGTGCGCGTGGCGGCAATGCGATGGGGGAACTGCCCCGCGTTCGCGGGGCGAAGGTTCACCTCCCAGCGGGCAGCCGCATGTGCTGCGGCAAGGATCTCCTCGCGCATTTCATGGGTGAGCGAAGGAGAGGGTTCGGCAATGTTTTCAATCGGTATCATGCGTTCTCAACGGTAGCTTGCCGCTTGCATTTCAAACATGGCGGCGTAGCGTCCACCTAAAGCGATCAACTTCGAGTGATTTCCTTCTTCAACGAGACGCCCGCCTTCGAGGACCACGATGCGATCCGCCATGCGGACGGTCGAGAAGCGATGCGAGATAAGAAGCGCCATCTTGCCCTCGGTCAACTCCGCGAAGCGTTCGAATACTTCCATTTCGCTGCGTGCGTCAAGCGCGGCGGTGGGCTCGTCCAGGATGAGAAGCTGCGCATCGCGGAGGTACGCGCGGGCCAGGGCAATCCTCTGCCATTCTCCGCCGGATAGATCCACGCCGCTCACGAAACGCCGGCCCAGCATCTGGTCGTAGCCGTTGTGCAGTTTGCGCACCACCTCCGCAGCCAGGCTCTTTTCTGCTGCCGCTTTGATTTCTTCCTCGGTGTGCGGAATCTCCACGCGTCCGACTCCGATGTTTTCCCGTACGGTCATTTCGTACCGCATGAAGTCCTGAAAGATGACGCCCATTTCGCGGTGAAGGTCTTCCATGGAGTAGTCGCGCAGGTCCACGCCGTCCAGAAGGATCTGTCCTTCGGTGGGATCGTAGAGGCGCGTGATCAGCTTGACCACGGTGGTCTTGCCCTGTCCATTCTCGCCGATCAGCGCGATCCGTTCGCCCGGTTCGATTCTGAAGTTGAAGTTCTGCAGCACTCTCCGCTGCGTGCCGGGATAGGCAAATGAGACGTTACGAAATTCAAAGCCGCGGCGGATCGGACAAGGCGCGGGGAGCGCGTTTGGTCTGTTCTGTACAGTCGGCTTCATTTCAAAGAATGCAATCAAATCAGTGAGGAACAGAGCCTGGTCGGCAATGCCCGATGCAGTGGAGAATGCTTGCTGAAGATTTGAGCTGGCTTGCTGAATGGCCTGGGTTACGAGGACAAAGGCAGCAATGTCGGGATACTGGCCGGAGATGGCCTGATAGATGGCGTACATGTAGGCGCCGTAGTAGCCAAGCGTGCTGATGAGCGACAGAACCCCGCCCCAAAGCATCTTGCGATTCGCCAGGTCTACATTCTCCTCATAGATGCCCTGAGAGAGATCGCGAAAGCGGCTCGTAAAGTAGGCGCTGAGGTTGAACAGCTTGAGCTCTTTGGCGGACTCCTTGCTGCCGCCGACCTGGCGGAGGTAGTCCATGATGCGCTTGCGGGGAGTCTGACGGAAGTTCTTCTCGTAGCCGAGAAAAGCGAAGTGGGTTTCACCGAGGAAGGACGGCAATACACCGGCAGCCAGGGGGAGAATCATCAGCGGCGAGCGGTAAATGAGGACTGCGCTCCAGATAAGGGTCATGATGACCTGCTGGAACAGGCGGCCCATCTGCTGAATCATGGCCAGGCGATCGGTGGCTTGCACGCGCGCGCGCTCTAGGCGGTCGTAGAACTCAGGATTCTCATAAGTTGTCAGATCGAGTTGCGCGGCCTGCTCCATCACCTGCACGCTGACGTGGTTGGTGTAGCGGTCGGCAAGAATCTGATCGGTGTAGTCCATCGAGCGGGTGAGAAGGCCATTGAGGAGCGCCAGCCCAACCTCGCCACCCACCCACCACCAGAAATGAGGGAGCGGCGACTGATGCTCGATTGCCTTGGTGACGCCATAGACGATCTCGGCCGCAACAATTCCGATGGCTAACGAGACCACAGGCTGAATGACGCGGAGAACGAGCCCCCAGACCACGATGGATCGGCCCGCTTGCCAGAGAATCTTCAGGACGAGTGGTACATTCTTCAGTGCGCGCAGACGCTCTCTCCACGCGCTGTCCTTTGAGGCGGGAGCGTCGTTGAGACCCGAGTCGCTTGTTGTGCGCTTGTCTGCCTTGGAAGACATCGACTTCCTGATATTCGTAAGCCTGGTAAGTGTATAGAGGCGCTTGGAGGCGACCAGATGTCGCGTCCCGGAGTCTTCAGCCTGCGAGCCGGAGCCGTATCTAATGAATAGGATGCGCGCGAGAGGCTGGCTGTTGTTCTAGCAGGCGGCCGGAGCCCCCGCGCCGTGCCCCGCCCGGTATGCGCCGGGGAAGGGGGTCTATCCCTTGGCGGGTTGGGCCGGCGGCGCCGGAGCGGCCGCATCCGGTTTAAATCCGGCAGCATCCATGCCGCGTTGGGCCTCAGGGTTCTTCATAAAGGTATCCCAGACGAATCCTCCGCGGGCGTTTTCGGCCATCAGCATGGTAATGCCGGTGTCGATCCCGACCACGTCGGTGTCATACCAGTTGGTGAGCGGGTTGAAAGCATCGACGAAGCCATAGCGGCACCAGGCATTCGGATAGTGGTCGTGTATGGTGCGCAACACGCGCATGCAGGCGGTCGGAAGGAACGGAAGGGAACCACCGGTCGCGGCCGGCACAACGGTACCGTCGATTGGACCCATGGCCGGAGGGCCGCCCCAGGCGACGTATCCGCGGGCCGAATCGGATGCGGTTATCCCCCAAAGGGCGTTGCTGTAGTCGGGGAACTGCGGATTCAACTCAATACAGAAGCGGCGATGTACGTCGGTTGCGATGATGGAATTCTGGAAGTAATTCGCAAATCGATCCCGCTTGTGGCGGAAGTCGAACCATGCCTGCGAATACTGATGCACAAACAGCGGAGCGAACGATCCAATGTAGCGCAGGCCATCGTATTCGAATTCGGTGCGTTTCCACGCGAACCAGGCATCGCTCGACAGGGGATGCGACACCGATCCCATGCCAAGAAGGTACATCATCATCAGTTCGCTGTAGAAATCCCAGCGCGAGTGGATGAAGCCCATCTCCGGGGTCCAGCCGTGGGAAAGCAGCGTGGTGTCTTCGGCCAGCCAGCCCCATTCCACGCGGTCGAAGATCGCGTGCGACATGTCGCGAATGTCTTTGTCGTCAAAAAACTGGTGGCACATGAGCGCGCCGCAAAGCATCATCGCCGTATCCACCGACGAGATTTCCGAATCCCAGACGCGCTCTCCCGTGTTGATGTTCGCGAAATGATAAAAGAAGCCGCGATGCGTGGGCAGTTTGTGCCAGATGAAAGACAGGGTTGAAAGGACGCGCACACGGGCGTCTTGTTCGCTGACGAATCCCCGTTGCACACCGATGCAGATGGCTGTTAGTCCAAAGCCTACGGATGCAATGCTTGCCGCCAGGCTGGTGTCGTTGGCGCGCACGTTGCAACGATCCTTAATCAGCCCGGTCTGGGGGTTAGCCTGCTCCCAGAAGAAGAGAAAGTTCGCGTGCTCCACATCGTTGAGGAATTGGTCGTCTTCCGGTGTAAGCGGGGTAGGGTTGGGGGGCGGTGCGGGCTCCGTAAATCGCTGAGGCGTTCCCTCGGCCTCGGCGCCCGTTTCCAGCAAGCCAAGGCAGGTGGAGGCAAGCGGCGCCCCAAGGGACAGCCATCCCAGTCGCTCCAGGAGAGCACGCCGAGTCATCCCGTAATGTGGCAGGTCCCTGCGTGAGACCGCAATCAGGTGCGAATCCGCATGGCAGAGGTCGAAATATGGCTTCAAGGCCTTGCTTCTCCGCGCCAGGAGGTAAACAGGGAAATGTACATTGCCGTCAAATTGGCTTAGATGCGGGAAACCATCGAGCGGTAAGTTGCGGGCGTACAGCGATTCTGCGCCAGAGAGCGTCAAAATAGCAGACGAGAGAACCCGGGTTCATGCACTGGAAAAAGATTACGATCTGGATCGCTGTTCTGGCGGCCGCGGCGGTTCTCATTGCCGTGATCGTCGCGCGGATGCAGCGCTGGCGGCCGCGCAATCTCACGATTCAGGGTGCCGTAGTCCGCAGCGATCCTGATCCGCGCAAACAATTGCCCATCGGCGGCGTGACGGTCACTGCGACCGACGGCATGATGACGACAACCGCCAAAAGTGACAGCTCGGGTTATTTTCAACTTCGGTTCCGCGCAAAGCTCTGGCCCGGTCACGTGCTGCAAATGGAGTTTCGAAAGCCCGAATTCAAAGACTCCAATCTGACTGTGCCGCTCACCTACCGAAGTTCGTCCGACCGCCTGTTTATCGCCGCTCTTGAGCCAATTGTTCCAGAGAAGGACGAGGTGACAGGCAAAAAACTCACAGTGGTCAGCAATGTGCGGGTTCGCTTCACGGAAAACGTGGAAGGCGATGACAATATCGGGAGCGCGGTGAAGACGTTCCAGGTAGTGAATAAGGGGAATGTTCCATGTAATCGCCAGGCGCCTTGCTCACCGGACGGGCGATGGAAAGCGGCAGTCGCATCGGCGACCCTGGATGCGGGTACGGGCAACGAGTTCCGCAACGCGCGCGCCTCCTGTATCGCCGGCCCCTGCCCCTTTACCCGCATCGATTCCAGTGGTTTTGACCGGGGCGGCCGGATGATCACTGCCAGCGCGCTCGATTGGTCTGATACTGCCACCATCCTGTTCGAGGCGGAAGTATTTCGCAAGTCGATCAATTCGAGCGTGCGGGAATCCTATCCCGTAATATTCGGGCGCACCTTGAACTTCGTGCTCCCGGCCACGCAGGAGGGAGTCAGCATCGAGGCCGACCTGGATGGAACGCATATCGTGTTTCCGCTCGGTCCGGACCTCTACCTGAGCTGGGCGGCCTGCACGGCCAGATCGAGCCGCGACAATGCCAGTTCCACCGTCTATCGTTGCGAACTGAAGCCGGGATACCGGTTCTGACGCGGCTTTCCGGCGCATCTTCGTCAGATTTTCGCAGTTGCTTTACCATGGAAGTGGATGGAAATCGCGACCGAAAAGCCGGCAGTGGTGCTTCTCAGCGGCGGGCTCGACTCGGCCACCGTGCTGGCGATTGCGCGCAGCCAGGGCTACCGCGTGAACGCGCTCTCGTTCGCTTACGGGCAACGGCACAGTTGGGAATTGGAAGCCGCGCGCCGTGTGGCGCAGGCGGGAGGCGCGGCACAGCATCGCATCGCCACCATCGACCTGCGCGTATTCGGCGGTTCGGCGCTGACTGACGAGATCGCCGTTCCCAAGGGCCGTGACGCCGAACAGATGAGCCACGGCATACCAGTCACGTATGTGCCCGCCCGCAATACGATTTTTCTTTCCTTTGCGCTGGCATGGGCGGAGGTGCTCGGCTCCAGCGACATCTTCATCGGGGTGAACGCGCTCGACTACAGCGGCTATCCCGACTGTCGGCCCGAATTTATCCGCGCCTTTGAGCAGATGGCGAATCTTGCCACGAAAGCCGGCGTGGAAGGAGGACAGAATCTGAGAATTCATGCACCGCTGATGGCAATGACGAAGGCGGAGATTATCCGCGCGGGACTGAAGCTGGGCATCGATTACGCACTGACCAGTAGTTGCTACGACCCGGCGACGGATGGTGCTCCCTGTGGCGAGTGCGATTCGTGTTTTCTGCGGCGGAAGGGATTCGCGGAGAATGGCATCGCAGACCCGCTGTCATACCGCAACCCGCCAGCGGCCGCCCAGGTGAATCCATGAGTTATGCGGTGAAGGAGATCTTCTACACCCTGCAAGGCGAAGGAGCACAGGCCGGCAGGGCAGCGGTGTTCTGCCGTTTCGCGGGATGCAACCTGTGGTCCGGGCGGGAAAGCGACCGTGCGGGCGCAGTCTGCCAGTTCTGCGACACCGACTTTGTGGGCGTAAACGGGCCGGGAGGCGGCAACTTCTCGACCGCTGCCGAGCTTGCCGATGCGATCGCAGCAGCGTGGCCGGCACACGGCATCCGAGCAAGAAAATTTGTTGTGTGCACGGGGGGAGAACCTCTGCTGCAATTGGATGGCCCGCTCATCGATGCCATGCATGTGCGCGAATTCGAGGTGGCCGTGGAGACGAACGGCACAATCGAAGCGCCGCCGGAGCTGGATTGGATCTGCGTGAGCCCCAAGGCCGGCGCCAGGCTGCTACAGCGCAGCGGCGATGAGATCAAGGTTGTGTATCCGCAGGAAGGTATCAATCTGCAAACCTGCGAGGGGCTCGCATTCCGGCATTTTTTCCTGCAGCCAATGGATGGACCGTCGCGCGTGGAGAATACCGAGCGCGCCGTCCGCTTCTGCATGGATCATCCGCAGTGGCGTCTCAGTCTGCAGACCCACAAGATCGTTGGGATTCCCTAGAGGCAAGGCATGGAGATCTTCAAGGAATTCTCGATCGAGGCGGCACACTGGCTGCCGAATGTGCCGGAAGGCCACAAGTGCCGCCGGCTGCACGGCCACAGCTTTCACATTGAGATTCATGTTTCCGGTCCCGTGGACGAGCACCTCGGATGGGTGATGGACTTTGCCGACATCAAGCGCGCGTTCAAACCGATCCACGACCAGGTTGACCATCGATGCCTGAACGACGTCGCCGGCCTCGAGAATCCCACAAGCGAAAACCTCGCGCGCTGGATCTGGGCTCGCCTGCTTCCATCGCTCCCTTCGCTAAGCCGGATCGTGGTGCGCGAGACCTGCACCAGCGGCTGCTCATTCAACGGGCAGCAGGACTGAATCCCGCGCGCTCCGGACGCAACCTGGGATACGGCGGAGTGGTGACGCGACATAACACGAGTGCTCTCCGTCACTCTTCAGGTCCCTCGCGCAGCGCACATCGGGCGTAAAATAGAACCATTCATCATGTCTATAAGTAAATTGAGTCTGCCGAAGTCGATATTGGCTTTGCGGACTTACAATGCTCAGTCGTTCTTTCATGACCTGCTCGCCGGAGTGACCGTGGGCCTGGTGGCCTTGCCGCTGGCCATGGCGTTCGGCATTGCTTCGGGAGTAACCCCGCAGGCCGGTCTCTATACCGCCGTCATCGCCGGATTTCTGATCTCCGCGCTGGGCGGCTCGCGCACACAGATTGGTGGTCCCACTGGCGCTTTTGTGGTAATCGTCGCCGGCATCGTGGCGCGCTTCGGCATGAGTGGGCTGGCACTGGTAACCCTTATGGCCGGCATTGTGTTGGTCATCATGGGGCTTACTGGCCTGGGCGCGGCGGTGCGCTTTATTCCGCGCGGCGTCATCATTGGATTCACGAACGGAATCGCGATCCTGATTGCTTCCACGCAGATCAAGGATTTCTTCGGCCTTCGCATAGGCTCCGCTCCGAGCGACTTTCTACCCCGGATGAAAGTCCTCGCGGCACACGCTGCCTCCGTCAACTGGGCGGCATTCGCCATTGGGCTGGCCACCCTTGCCATCCTGATCGTGCTGCCAAAGTTTATGCGGCGGATGCCGGCGTCGATTGTCGCCGTGCTTGTCTGCACCGTTGCGTGCGCGGTGTTTCATCTTCCGGTGGAAACGATCGGCAGCAAATTTGGCGGAATTCCGCAAGGCCTGCCGCCCTTTGCGATTCCCAGCTTCCACTCTGAGCACATCCTTCCGCTGCTGCCATCGGCATTTACGGTGGCCATGCTGGCAGCGCTCGAAAGCATGTTATCCGCGGTGGTTGCCGATGGCATGACCGGCGACCGACACAACTCGAATGTGGAGTTGGTGGCGCAAGGAATTGCCAATATTGTGTCGCCGCTGTTTGGTGGTATTCCGGCGACGGGAGCGATTGCGCGAACCGCCACGAACATTCGTGCCGGTGCACGCTCGCCCGTTTCCGGAATGATTCACGCGCTTACGCTGCTCGCCATTCTGATCGCGGCTGCGCCATTGGCCAGTTACATTCCGCTCGCAACGCTGGCGGGCGTGCTATTCGTTGTGGCCTACAACATGGGCGAGTGGCATGAGATTGGCGCGATATTTCAGATGGATTTTGCGGCTATTTCCGTGTGGCTGGTCACGTTCGGACTTACCGTGTTTGCCGACCTTACAGTTGCGGTGGGCGTGGGCCTTGCGCTGGCGGCGCTTGTCTACATCTACCGCGTGGCCGAGACAACGACGGTTTCCCCAGTCACCGACGACTACATTCGCGATGGCCTGTCGCATTCGCTGCAAGGCCGCATCATCCCGCCATATGTCACATTGCTGCGCATCCATGGACCCTTCCTCTTTGGGACCACCGAAAAGCTTGTGGATGCCACGGCAAATCTGGAGGCGTTTACGCCGGTCGTTATCCTTCGCCTGCGCAACATGTCGGCCATCGACAGTACCGGCATTCACGCCATCGAGACCTTCGCGAAGCGCCTGCGCTCGTCGGGGCGAACCCTCATCCTGTGCGGCGCCATGGAGCAGCCCTCGAAGCTCCTGCGCCACCCGCGGTTTATCGAGCACGTTGGAAGCGAAAACATCATGCCGAATATACAAGCGGCGCTTGATCGCGCACAGGAAGCCGTTTTCCGGCAAATGCCAATGCCGGCCGCAAACTGACGAGCTCTTCAGCGCGCAAAAAGGAGAACGGGGAACTCCGCCTTTCCGGAATTCCCCGCCTGGATGCCTGGCCGTTTACTTGGCTTCGTTGTCTGTCCGCGTGATGAACGCCGCCACGCGATCGTGCAGTTGCTTCAGACTTGCATCGTTCACATATACCATGTGCCCTGACTCGTACCAGTCAAACTCGATATTCTTCGCCAGCGCCTGGGGAATCGGCAGATGCTTCTCTTCATACTGCGCGGCGAAGAACGGTGTCGCGAGATCGTAATAGCCCCCGTTCACCATCACCTTCAGCCGCGGATTTGTCTTCATCGCCTCCGCCAGGTCCACCGCCACATTTAGCTCGATGGGATTGCCGCGGTGCTTCATGTCCCATTCGTTCCCGCCAAACTGCGCCTCGGGAAGATATGTCTGGCCTTCGCCGTACTTCAGATCCTTGCGCACGTATTGGTTGAATAGTGACACATACGCAGACGAGATCGCCGAACTCTGCGGATCGTACTCCGCGAACTGGCTCAGCGGATCGAGCGTGGGACCCGAGAAACGAGTATCCAGGCGCCCGGTTGTCAGGTCCTCATCGTCCTGCAGGCTCTTTTCGAATTCGCCGCCGTTCACGCGCAGGTTCGCCTTCAGAATGTACGCCGTCGGCAACCCGGTATATTCATGCAGCTTTTCTGCGGTAGCCTGTTTCTCCTCCGCGCTGATGTCGGTGCCCTGGGCCAGCGCATGGCTGTATCCGCCCATGGCAAACTCTTCCACCTGCTTCAGAAATGGCTCCAACTCGGCGGGCTGCTGTGGCAGCTTCTTGTGATACCACGCGGTCGCAGCATACGTCGGAAGACCGAGAGCGTACGGCAGGTCCACGCCCGGATTGCCCTGCGGAAAATCAATGTCCGTCGTAAAGTTGAAAATCTGCGATAGCAGAATCACGCCGTTCAGGTCGATACTCTTGTCGTTTTCCAGAATGTCGGCCAGCACCGCGGAACGCGTGGTGCCATAGCTCTCGCCAAACAAGTACTTGGGTGAGTTCCAGCGATTGAACCTGGTGATAAAGCGCCCGATGAATCGCGCGAAGGCGTTGGCGTCCTCATCCACTCCCCAGAATGCCTTTTCCGGATCTTTGCCCATCAGGCGGCCAAAGCCGGTTCCCGGCATATCGACGAATACCAGGTCGCTCACGTCGAGCAGCGAGTTGGCGTTGTCTACCATCTTGTAGGGCGCGGCGGGCAGGTGTTCGTCGCCGGAGGTCACCACGTGCTTCGGACCAAGCGAACCCATGTGCAGCCACACGGTCGAGCTGCCGGGGCCGCCGTTATAGAAGAAGGTAATTGGGCGGTTCTCCGCATTCGCATTTTGCTTGAAGTAAGCGAAAAAAGACATGCGCGCAGTCGGTGGAGCGTCCTTCGCCTCTTTAGGCTCGTTGAGCGCCAACTGGCTGCCCGGCTCAGGCTTGCCGTCCGGTCCGAGCTGAGCGTCCTGTACATTTGTAGCGCCCACCGTGATCGTGCCGGCGATGGCGTTATACAGAATATGCTGCCCGCCAACATCGACCGAGCCCTGCGTGGTCACTTCGGCGACCGCGGGCTTCTCCGCGGGCTTCGTATCGTCCTTCTTCTTTTCATCGTCGCTGCGCGCAAACGGCGCAGAAGCGATGAGCAAAACGGCAAGCAGAGCGGCAAAGGTACGGCCGGAACGTCGCATGTGTGTCTCCGTTGGGTGTGGCTTGTGAGGGAACCGCGTAGCTCAGTATAGTCGGCGGGTCAGGCGAAGCGCGATGCCATTCGTAAATGCCCGGGATGTGAGCGAGAGCGTCCCGCCTGCGGACTTGAAGGCCGGAATCTCCGTACTCGCGCCGGTCACGGTATCGATCCATTCTCCTTTGTAGGCGCCGGCCGGCAAGCGCAGTTCCACGCGGCTGGGGCCATTGCCGTCGAAATAAACGGCGTAGACACCCTTCTTCGCACTCGAAATAGCTCGCGGCGTGACCCCATCGGCATGGATCACCACGTCCGCATCCGGCCTCACATCCGCGAGCGGAAGTGCCTGCATGAATCGGTGCAAAATGGCCAACTGCTTTCGAAATGAAGGACCGCCGCCGCCCGGGCCGTTTGGCGCCGGCTCTGTGCCATCCGGGTGATCCGTGCTGAATGAGTAATCGAGGCCGTCAAAGGTGCTGCCGCCGGAGAGCATGAAGTTCCACGCCTGTCTGCGATACGCATCGTCGCCCGTGCCCAGAAACCCTGTCTCGTCGTACGCAATTGCCTTGCCCAAACCGTAGTTCTGCGTGACTGTCAGAGGGTATGCGTAATGGAAGTTGACGATGCTCACCCCGGGAACAAGCGAGCGCACCGGCAGCCCGAAGTTCGCATAGCACTGTGCGATCAGGTGCTTGTTTGGCAGCGCAGCCTCTTCGTTCGTGATCCATTCGGCCACACGAGCCTGCCATGCCACAGCGGCTTCGTCCGCCACATCGATCGAATTTGGATATCGGTCGCGGTCAGGCGGGAACAGATAGGGATTGACCACGGTCGTAAGCACCGGATGATCCGACCATGGCTCGTTCTGAATTTCAAAAATCACGTTTGGAAACTGATTCATCTCGTGCACCAGCTTGCGCACATATCGCTCCTGAACAGCGAGCACGCTTCCGTTGTCGAGGGTGTTCACTTTCTTGTAATCGGAGACATCCGTATGGTTCACGTTGTTCGCCGCATTGAACGGGCTCAGCTTCCACTGCGGCTCGCCATATTGCGACGAGAACAGCGAGATCTCCACGACAATTCCGCGCTGTTCGGCCTCGGAAAGAAAATCGTGCAGCCGCCTGAAATATCCGAGATCCCACTTATCCAGATCGAATCGGTTGCCGCCGCCCGCGTAGCCCGGCTCGCTGCTGCGCGCCCACGGCAAAATCGCGTGTCCAGGCGCAGGGGCCAGCGTATTGTGCTTGATGCCGAACGAGGTGCCCGGAACCTCAACGTAGCTGCCGCCAAAGATGCGCGTGAAGTTCAGCCCATCGCCCTTCAGAGTTTCGAGGTAAACGCGGTAGTCAAAGTCCGGATTCAGAACGGAGCCGTAGTGCTCGCCGCTGGTGACAAGCGCAATCGTCTTTGCGCCATAGCGAAAGTAGTGTGGGTTCTGCGGATCGAGCCGGATCGGCTGGTTACGTGTGGCGGGCTGGCCTGCGCACGGAACTGCAATCAGCGCGAGTAAAAGCGCGGCGGATTTCATGGGAACCACTCTATCGCGCCGCGCTACTGCCGAGTATTATTTTTGCGGCTTATCGAACGGCTGCTTAGCCGTGATGCGCGGCCGCTGTTCTGACTGCAACTGCTTGCTGACCTTCTCCACTTCCCGGAAGACGCGCAGCAAGTTGCCGCCGAGAATCTTGTGGCAGTCCTGGGCGGAGTAACCGCGTTTCATCAGCTCTGCGGTGATCTTAGGCAGGTCGGCGGCGGAGTCCATTCCTTGCGGCGTTTGGCCCTCTACACCGTCAAAATCAGAGCCGAGTCCCACGTGATCCACTCCCGCAACTTTCGCGATGTGGTCGATGTGGTCGATCAGCACCGAGAGCGGAGGCCGTGGAATGCGGTCGGCATACTGCCGCTCCACCTTTGAGATTTCCTCGTACGTGACTTCATGCCCCTCCGCCTTGGCCTTGTCCTTCAGAGCCTGCACCGCCTTGTCTACTTCTGGCTTTTGCGCCTTTTGCGCATTGCGATAGGCCTGCGAGAGGAATGCGGAGTAGTAATTCACATCCACCACGCCACCGTTACGTGCCACCGCCCTGAGCATGTCGTCCGTCATGTTGCGGGGCGCATCGCACAAAGCACGCGCCGACGAATGCGAAGCAATCACCGGGGCACGCGAAATGATCAGCGTGCGGTAGAAGGTCTTGTCCGATACGTGCGAGACATCGACCATCATGCCCAACCGATTCATTTCGTACACCACGTCCTTGCCGAATTCGCTAAGTCCGTCTTTGGTGTGGGGGATGGAGGCATCGGTGTCGTCTCCCGAGCTGTCGGCCCAGCCGTTCGAGTTCGACCACGTAAGCGTCATGTAGCGCACGCCCAGTGCATAGTAGTCGCGCAGCAGTGCCAGCGAGTCCTCAATCGAGTGCCCGCCTTCAATCCCCATCAGCGATGCAAGCTTGTGCTCGCGGTGCGCCTTCTCGATGTCTTCGGGGCTGGTGGCCAGCATCATCTGGTCAGGGTGCTTCGCCACCTGCTCCCGCAATGCGTCGATGAGAACCAGCGTCCGCCGGGCATAATGCCCCTTGTAGAGGCTCGGTTCCACCCAGATGGAAAAGAATTCCGCGCCAAGGTTGCCCTTCTTTGCGGATTCGAGATTCAGGTTCCCTCCATTCAGCGGATCGCTCATGTCGTAGTTCTCGTCGACAAAGCGCTGAGGCGTATCGGCATGCGTATCAATGACGATGGCGGAGTCGTGCACGGCTTCGGGGGATATTTTTTCAGTCATCTTCGGGGAAGAGGCGGTTGCGGTTTGGTGAGTTGGAGCCTGGCCATACATGAGGCTCGGGGTGGCGAACAACAACGTGACGGCGAATACACGGTTGGGCATAGGCTTGGCGTCAAGTATAGCCGGGACGCCTGGATGGGACGGGTCCCGGCTCCATCGGTGGGCTTACTGCTTCTGTGGAGTCAGGCCCAGGGCTTGCACATACCCGCCGTTTACATGCTCATTGGCGAACTCGACCTGCTTAAGCAGATCGTCAAAGATGGCCTGCGCCTCTTCCGGCGACGGCCGCGCCGCGATGCGTTTTTCCGCGTTGCCGGTGCCCGTCTGCATGGCGCCCAGCGCAATAATTCGGTCCCAACCCTGCGGCCGCGAGAACGCGACCACGCTCGACGTGGCATCCATCTTCTTATAGGGCCAGAAACACCAGCCCACGTGGTCGTCTTCCAGCGTTTTGGTGAACGCGGCGATCCACTCGTCCTTGTTTTCACCCGACTCGCCCAGCCAGATGGGAACGTGATACTTGTCGCGATAATCCAGGTACTCGCGAATCACGCTCGCGTCGGTTGCGGTCCAGTACTTGTGGAAGGTGTAGACGACGTTCTTGTCGAACGGCGGCCCGAAAACTTTGAAATTGGAATCCCACTGGGCGCCGCCGAGGATTAGTACGTGATTCGGGTCCACCGCCCGAACCGCCGCGGCAATCCCGCGATAGAGCGGCTCCAGGTCCTTGTTGTACCGCTGCAACGGCGGAAAATGCGGAATCGGCTCGTTCAGCAGGTCATAACCCAGAACGATCGGCTCGTTCGCGTAGCGTTTCGCGATGCGCCGCCAGACAGCGATGGTGTGTGCCTGAGCCTGTGCATCCGAATAGAGCCACGGATAGCCATCGCTGTCGTCGATGTTGGTTCCGGTCTGCCCGCCCGGCGCGCAGTGCAGATCGATGATGATGTAAATTCCATCCTTGCGCGCCCATCGCACCAGGCGATCCATCAGCTCGAAGCCCTCGGCATTGTCGCTGTCGAAGAATTTCCAGTGGCTTGGCACCCGAACGGAGTTGAACCCCGCCTGCTTCACACGGTCGATGTCTGCTTCCGTGATGTAGGTCTCGCGCCACTTTTTCCAGAACGCCGCGGACTTCTCGGGACCGATGAGCTCCCGGGTGAACTCCTCGATCTCTCGCGGCGACTGCGGGCCGTTGTCGAGATGGAACATGTACCCTTCGGGTTCGAACCAGTTTCCCAGGTTAATACCGCGCAGCATCAGCAGCTTGCCGTTCCCATCCACGATCTCTGGGCCGGAGGTGTGTACGAAGTGGGGCTGAGCAAACAGGGCCGGCGTGCTCGCAAGACAAAGCAAAGTGCAGAGAACAAAGAGCTTTCGGTTTGACATGGCGTTGCGAGTATACAACGTGGGAACTCAACCTCGGCAGAACCAGCACCATCCCCAAAGAGGGGCCTTTCGCGATATGGGATCGCCTGCCCGCGTCGGCCCGGTCAAACAACCTTCCCCCCGTTCGTCCCCTCGATGCTGGCAGAGGGAAGTACTCAATCCTGAGCAGGAGACTTCAACCATGACGCTTTCAAAGACGAGCAGAGACCACGATGAGATTCGCAAATGGGCCGAGGCGCGCGGGGCCCTTCCGGCTGAGGTGCGCGGCACCGAAAAGGGCGGGGAACCAGGAATTCTGCGCTTCGAATTCCCCAACGCTCCCAACCGCAACGATGGCAAGCTGGAAGAGATTTCGTGGGACGATTTCTTCGAGAAATTCGACGAGCGGGGCCTGGAACTTGTCTATCAGGAACGCACTGCTGATGGCGAGCAGTCCAACTTCAACAAGCTGGTTTGCCCGGAGAACGATAAGGCGTCTCACAGCAAGGTGAGCAATTCCTCGAGCAGGAGTTCCGAATCCAGCAAGAAACATAAGGCAGCATAATCGGCAAATAAAAGGGCACGGAATGTACCGCGCCCCTGCATCGCACTGGTGGAGAAAAATCGAGGATCAGTCTTTGCGGGCCCGTGCTGCCCGTCTGTGCGCCGCCGAGTTGTGCCTGCGCGAATATCCCGCGCGACGGATAGAGGCCGTATGCCGGCGCGCTCTGCGAGCGGGACGCAGGACCCTTCCGACCGACCGCTCTGCGCCCTGCGGATTATCCACGTATCTTGGATCGAGCATCGCGATGACAGCCTTCGCTCTATCGCGATAGAGCCGCGCCCACTGGCTCTGGACCAGGCTGAGTTGCACCTCGTGCCAATATTGCCCATCCGCCTTCGCAATCCGCGACCCTTCCGGCTGGTTCGCATTTTCGCGGTTGATTAGCGACAGGAAGGTGGAAAACTCCTCGAGATTGATACCCATCTGGTAGACGAGCTGGCTTACGGCCATCTGCTGGCTGGCACTGAACCTGTCGAAATTCCGGCAGTAGGCCCGCGCGTTGTAGATGGCCTGAATGATCCCGACGCGGAGCAGCGCGTTGGCATCGTCTTCCGTGATCTGCGGGTCGAGCGACCAGATCTGCCGCCGGAAACCCTTCTTATCCCAGGCGTCCATGCGCTCATGGAACTGGGCGAGGATCTGGTCGAGATGCGCGGGATTGAGACCGGCTGCTTCCCACAGTTCCGCCGATGAGGGCTCGAGAAACGGGTAAGGATTGAGCGGATCCCGCTGCACATGCAAGCGTTCCGGCAGGTCGAGGCTGAAGCCCGCGCCGATCAACGGCTGGGCCGTCTTAGGATCGGGATAGGCCGCAAGCACCCATCCTTCATGGCGCTTGTCGCGCAGAATATCCATCAGGCGCTCGACGTCGAATTTCACGTCGGAGTCCTTGAAACCTCTGATCAAGCTCACTGCGTCAGGCTTGGCCGCCGACAGCCCGCCTCCCTGCGCACCAGCCACGGAAAGCGTGGACGGAACCTGAATGGCGGCTGCGGAGGAACGGTCAATCTGCGCAGATGGGGCCGCCGGCAGCGCGGGCGCAATCGCCGGAACCGCGGACGGAGCTGCGGGAATCGCCGGCGGAGTCTGCCCGCCCGCCGACAACACAGCAAAACACACAATTGCGCAAACAGCGATAACGCTCTTCATCCCCAAACCCCGCTCCAGATGGCCCCGATTGCTTCACAATGCATGAAAATCGGCCGGCAGGCAATCACCGAAAAGCATCATGAATGCAAAAAGTCATCATTTTTCCCTCATCGCGAGGACGGCAGATTGGTTTTCCCCATGTGAGTAGATGCTGGAATCCCGGTCCGTGGAACACTATCTCGCCGGAAATGTGGCGTGTGCGAATGAAATTGGTACCGTTTTTCCTCAAATCCAGGCGGCTCGCCGGAAGCCGATCCAAGACTAGAATTGACGTACACCATGCCCGAATTCACCCATCTTCATCTGCACACGGAATACTCGCTCCTCGATGGCGCCTGCGATGTCACCAAGCTGATCGATCGCGTTTCGAAACTCGGCCAGAAATCCGTGGCAATGACCGATCATGGCAACATCTACGGCGCGGTGCATTTCTTTAATGCCGCCAAGGAGAAGGCCATCAAGCCCATCCTCGGCTGCGAGCTTTACGTGTGCAAGAACGAGGACCATCGCGCGCCGGCACAGGGCGATGATTACAATCACCTGCTCGTCCTCGCCGAAAACGAAGAGGGCTACCGCAACCTGATCCGCATTACATCGGAAGCGTCGCTGCATGGCTTCTATCGCAAGCCGCGCATCAGCAAGGCCTATCTGGCGCAACACTCCCAGGGGCTGATCGCCACCTCGGGATGTCTCAGCGGCGAGTTATGCGAATACCTGCATAACGAGAAGGGCGCTCTCGACGGGGCCGTGGCCTACGACAAGGCCAAGGCCGTCGCCCAGCAGTACCAGGACATCTTCGGCAAGGGGAACTTCTATCTCGAGATTCAGGACCAGGGCCTCGAGGCCGAGCGGAAAATCCAGAACGATCTCTTCCGCATCGAGAAAGAACTCGGCATCCCCATGCTCGTCACCAACGACTCGCATTATCTCTGCGGCGAAGACTCGCACGCGCACGACGTGATGCTCTGCGTGCAGACGGGCTCAAAGATCCACGATTCGGACCGATTCAAATTCGACTCCGACCAGTTCTTCGTCAAAAGCGGGGACGAAATGGCGCGGCTCTTTCCGGACAATCCGGGCCTTCTCGCGCGGACCATGGAGATCGCCGAGCGCTGCAACTTCAAGCTGCATCCGGTCGATAATCCCTTCCCGCGGTTCGACGTCCCTGAAGGCCACACCATCGACAGCTACTTCGAGGAAGTGTGCCGCCTGGGATTCCGCAAGCGGCTCGACACCGCCATTCGCCACCTGCAGGAGAAAGGCCTGCTCCAGCGCTCCGTCGGCGAATACGAGGCGCGGCTGAATTACGAAATCGGCATAATTCACCAGATGAAGTATTCGGGATACTTCCTGATCGTCTGGGACTTCATCAAGTACGCGCGCGACCACGGCATCCCGGTGGGCCCTGGCCGCGGCTCGGGAGCCGGCTCGCTGGTCGCCTACTGCATGGAGATCACCAATATCGATCCCATGCAGAATGTCCTCCTGTTCGAGCGCTTCCTCAATCCCGAACGCGTGTCCATGCCCGATATCGACGTCGACTTCTGCATGAACCGCCGCGGTGAGGTAATCGACTATGTCACCCGCAAGTACGGTCGCGAGCAGGTCGCCCAGATCATCACCTTCAACACTATGGCGGCGAAGGGTGCCATCAAGGACTGTGGGCGCGCCCTCGACATGGCATACGGCGACGTGGACCGCATTGCCAAACTCATCCCCGCAACCGTTGGCATGACCATCGACAAGGCGCTCGAAGACGTCCCCGACCTGCGCAAGATCTACGACAGCGAAGCTGCTGTGCGCGAGTTGATCGACACGGCCAAGAAGCTCGAGGGGCTGGTTCGCGGCTCCGGTGTACATGCTTCAGCAGTGGTGATCGCGCCGCGTCCGCTGACCGAGCTCGTGCCGGTGGCGAAAACCAAAAACGACGAAATTGTGACCGCGTACGACATGGTTGCCATCGACAAGATGGGCCTTCTCAAGATGGATTTTCTTGGGCTCGCCACGCTTACGGTAATCGAGGACTGCCTCAAGCTCATCAAGCAGAGTCGCGGCGTGGATGTCGATATCGAGAAGATTCCGCTCGATGACGAAGAAACGTTCAAGAAAGTGTTTCAGTCGGCACTGACCTCGGGCGTGTTCCAGTTTGAGTCGAATGGTATGCGGGACATGCTGCGCCGCTACAAGCCAGAGCGGCTGGAAGAACTCACGGCGCTCACAGCGCTGTTTCGTCCCGGACCAATCCAGGGAGGCATGACCGACGACTTCATAGAGCGCAAGTGGGGCCGCCGCAAGGTTGAGTACACCCTGCCCGAGATGGAGAGCGTCCTGAAAGAGACGCTGGGCGTCATCGTCTACCAGGAACAGGTGATGCAGATCGCCAATATTCTGGCGAGCTATTCGCTCGGAGAAGCCGATCTGCTACGCCGCGCCATGGGCAAGAAAAAGCCCGAGGAAATGGCCAAGCAGCGCGACCGGTTTGTTTCCGGCGCCGTAGCCAATGGGCATCCCAAGAACGTTGCTGGAGAAATCTTCGATTCGATGGAGAAGTTCGCCGGCTATGGCTTCAATAAGTCGCACTCCGCGGCATATGGACTCGTCTCCTATCAAACGGCATATCTCAAAACGCACTACCCGGTCGAATTCATGGCGGGGCTGCTCACCTCGGAAACGTCCAAGCCCGAGAACGTGGTCAAGTACATTGCGGAATGCAAAGAGATGGGCATCGCCGTGGAGCCACCCGACGTGCAGATCTCCGGATCGCAGTTCACGCCACATGGGGAGGCCATTCGTTTCGGCTTGGCCGCCATCAAAAATGTCGGCGGCAACGCGATCGAGTCCATCCTGAAGGCGCGCGAAGAGGTTGGCGGCAGGTTCACAAGCTTCTGGCAGTTCTGCGAAAAAGTCGATCTGCGCGTAATGAACAAACGCGTGATCGAATCCCTCATCAAAGCCGGCGCGCTCGATTCGCTCGGCAAGCGCAAAGTGTTGGTCGATTCGACCGACAAGGCGATGGAGCAGGCGCAGAAGACGCAACGTGATCGCGAGCAAGGCCAGCACGGCCTTTTCGGACTCTTTGACGACGGCGCACCCGCCAAGAATCAATCCGGCGATGACCTGATGCGGGGCGCCGATTGGGAAGAAGGGGAACGTCTCGCCAATGAAAAGGAAGTGCTGGGGTTCTTTGTTTCGGGCCATCCGCTCGACAAATACGCGGAGAAGCTTCGCAACCTCACGGGCGTGATCTCGGTTGCCGAGGCTCTTGAGCGCAAACCGCCCGAGCGCGTCTGGGGCAAACAAAGCGATCCGGCCGACGAACTCCAGGTAGCCGGCACGCTGATGGGCATGTCGCCGCGCAAAAGCAAGCGCGACGGAAAGATCTATGCGATGGGCCAGCTTGAGGACGCGACAGGCAAGATTGACGTCATCTGCTTTTCGCGAGACTACGAGCGCCTGGGCGAGCAGCTCAAGACCGAAGCGCCCGTGCTTGTTCGCGGCGTACTGATGGGAGAAGAGGATTCAGCTCCCAAGATCTCCATCAGCGGCGTGCAACCGCTTGACGCGGTCAAGGTCAAGCTTCCCGAAGGCATTCGCATCCGTATCAATCTCGATCGCGCCAGCGACGAGCTGTTTGCGGCATTCAAGTCCGAGGCCGATGCCGCGCCCGGGCCCGGTAAGGTGATGTTGCAACTGGAACAAAAAGGCGAGTTCGCTGTGATCCTCGAGCCCGAGCAGATGTCTGTCGCCGCCGATCGCGGTTGGGTGGAGCGCGTGGAAGTGCTCTTTGGTCGCGGCTCGGTGCAGCCGGTCGGCTAAATTCGAAAGGCCAGCGCAACGCCGGCCTTCTGAATGGACTAACTTCGGCTTCAGCGCAGAAACGCCTCCGGCAATCCGCCGTCCACAGGGATCAGGTGCCCGGTGGTGCAGCGCGACTTCGGGCTGGCCAGAAAGAGAATCGCCTCCGCGCAGTCGGATGGCTCAATCGGCCGGTGCGTGAGTGTACGCTTCGCATAGAACCCCGCAAGCAATCCGCGCAGCTCATCGTCGCTCATTGTCTCCTCAAACGCGATGCCGTATTTCGTCAGCGAAGCGCGCACGCGATCGCGTGGAAACATCGTGGATCCCTTCACCACGGTCGCCGGGCTCACTCCGTTCACGCGCACCTTCGGAGCCAGGCTGACCGCAAGCTCGCGCACAAGATGCGATACGGCCGCCTTGCTTACGTCGTACGCTTCGCTGCCGCGCTTCGGAACCACGGCATTGGCGGAACTCGTAAGCACCACCGCGCCATCGAGCCCTTGTTCCGCAAACAGCTCCCCGGCCTCTTCCGCCAGCAGGTAGTTCGAGGTCACATTGATCTCGAGCGTCGTGCCCCACATCGCCTGGTTGATGACGCCGTCGGGCGAGGCCGGAAACAGCGCGGCGGTATTGATGAGAATATCGAGTCCGCCGAACGCGCTTACTGTCGCCTGCATTGCACTGCGGATCGCTTCCCGATTGCGGATGTCGACAGAGAGGGCGCGGACAAATTCCTTCGACGTAATGCGTGACAGCTCATCCGCAACGCGCTGCGCCGCAGCTTCGTCGCGGTCGGCAACCACCACATGCGCGCCGCGCTCTGCAAGCTTGATTGCGACCTCTCGACCGATGCCGCTGCCTCCACCCACTACAAGCGCGATACGGCGGCTCAGTTCCTTCTCCGGAGGCTGCCGGCGAATCTTCGCTTCCTCCATCGCCCAGTATTCAATGCGGAATGCTTCGAGCGGGGGAAGCGCCACGTAGTTTGCGAAAGTCTTGAAGCTTTTCGGATCCATGCCTTCGCCGCACTGCGGCAGCACGTCCTTCACCTCGCCCTCGGCCAGCAGGCTGGCGCCCTCCATCACGTGAATAGCATTGGTATAGAACTCGCCCACAATGCGCGCCTCCGTCTTGTTCTTTCCGAAGGTGAACATTCCAAGCCCTTGAACGAGTACAACGGACGGGCTGGTATCGCGTAGGGCCGGTGAATCGGCAGTGGCGAACTGGCGATAGTAGTCGCGGTACAACTGGCGATACTCCGTCAGGCCTTCCTCGATACGGTTCTTCAACTTCTGCAAATCTTCATCCGCAGCCCACTCTACGAACAGCGGCCGTATCTTTGTGCGAATGAAATGATCGGGGCAACTTGTCCCAAGGAACGCGAGATCCTTTGCGTATCGCGAATTGACGAACTGCAGCACATCGGGCGCGTCGCTGAAACTTGCAATCCAGCGGTTCTGAGCGCTTACGCATCCACGTAGATATGGTGCGATCGCGATGGCGAGTTCGGCGCGGTTTGCACGCGGCGGCGCCAGCTCGCCCCCGAAGCGCTGCGGGCCCTTCTGCTCACCATGACGCGCGATGAATTGGCCGATTTGGTCAATAACGGTGATCGTACTCAGGTAGCATTCGCGTTGCGTCCGTCCCCACGTGAACAGGCCATGGCCACCGAGCACAATGCAATCGCAATCTGGATTCTGCTCGACCGCGCGGCGCATCATCAGGCCGAGTTCGAAACCGGGCCGCTGCCAGGGCACCCACACCAGCCGGTGCCCGAACTCGCGATTAAACTCCTCCATCTTTTTCTTGCCATTTCCTGATGCCGCCAGCGCGATGCCCCAATCGGGATGCAGGTGATCGACGTGCGGGAACGGCAGGAAACCGTGCAGAGGCGTATCAATGGACGCAGCCGTCGGATTATTGCGGAAGGTGCAGAGTGGATACATTGCCACCATCTCGTCTTCCGCGTGTACCCCCGGGTAACTGCGCTCCAGAGCCAGCAACTTATCCAGATAAAGCGTCGCGAATCCCGCCCGCTTCATGCTGCCGAGATCCCCGCCCGATCCTTTTACCCAGATCACCTGCACCGGCTCGCCGGTTAGGGGATCGGTCTCGATAATTTTCGAGCTCGTGTTGCCGCCGGCAAAATTGGTGAGGCGCAGGTCCGAGCCCAGCAGGTTCGACCTGTAGCGCAGCAGTTCTGGTTCATCCAGTCCGGCGGCGACCTGCTCGTCCCAGCGATCTTCAAGGAATTTCAGCGTGGGGGAAGCGACTGTCGGGGTGTTCATGGTTCTCCTTGTGCGGGAAAAAAGTCTGGTGTTGATCAGGCGTAGCTTGCTATGTCCACTGTGCGGCTGCCACGTTCGCGGGCGATGCGCTCGACATACCCGCTCTCGCGCAATGCGGTAAGCGGATTGGCAGGCAGGCCGCGCATCTCTCGCCAGGCGGCCACCATGGGGCGGACGTCGCGCCAGAACGTTCCTCGGAATGCCTCCTCCGCTTGGACGAGCTCGCAGGCAGATTGCAGGCGCGAGAGCTCCTCGCGATCCACCAGCGCGGCCTTCACCCAGATCTCTTGCGCAGTGACGACGGTCTGCACCGCCGCTTCCACTTTGCCCTTCAGGTTGTGGCTCTGGTCGATCATGAAGGCGATGTCGAGGCTCTGGCCTTCACTCTCGGCGGCATGAATCTCATGGAAGATGCGGAATACCTGGTAAGGATCAATGGAGCCAAGCGTCAGGTCGTCGTCGGCATAGCGTCGGTCGTTGAAATGAAATCCACCCAACATCCCGGTGTGCATCAGCCATGCGACGATCTGCTCGATATTCTGCCCAGCGTAGTGATGACCGGTGTCGACCAGCACGCGTGCCTGGGGACCGCAAGTGCGCGCAAGGTGCACGGCCATACCCCAATCGGCGATATCTGTGTGATAGAAGGCGGGCTCGAACGGCTTGTATTCGATCAGCAGACGCTGCTCCGGCGCGAGGTGCGCATGGACTTCGCAGAGAGAATCTTCAAGCCATGCAATTCGCTTCCGGATGCTCTGCGTGCCCGGGTAATTTGACCCGTCCGCAAGCCAAAGCGAGATGTCGCGTGAGCCCACTTGCTGGGCAAGTTCGATCGAACGCAGCACATGATCGAGCGCGCGCCGACGAATTTCAGCCGATGGATTGCACAGCGACCCAAACTTGTATTCCTGGTCCTGAAACAGGTTCGGATTGATCGAACCGGCGCGAACTCCATAGCGCTTCTCCAGCGCGCGGACCTGCGCCACATCGTGAGCGCCGCCGCCGGGGAGGTCCCACGATACATGCAGAGCGAGTGTGGGGCTGGCTCCGGTCAGGCGATTCACCTGGCCGGCATCAGCGAACTTCTCCTCAAGCGTAGAGGCCGCCGCCGGCTGCAGAAACTTGCCGAAACGGGTTCCTGTATTTGCAAAACCCCAGGAAGGTAGCTCGATGCGAAGTGCGTCGAGCACCGTGACCGCACGCTCAAATGCAGCGGATTCCGACAGAGTCATTGTGCCCCCTTCGCGCCGAAGCGGCGCCTGGTTAGTTGGTGACGATATCGTGAACGATCAGCACGTTGAGAAACCGTGGCCCATGAACGCCTTTGATGCGCGTCATCTCAATATCGGCCGTGGCGCTTGGGCCGGAGATGAATGTTGCCAGCGCCGGCGGACTCCCGCAGCGCTGAAAGTACTCGGGAAGAGTTTCGACCACCTGCGAGGCGCGCAACACGCACAGGTGCCAGTCAGGCAGGAGCGAAAGCACGCGGCGGCCTTCGGCGGGCGTGTGGTGCAGAACGATGGTGCCGGACTCCGCGATAGCGCAGGTGGCGCCTGTAACTACCCCCTCAGCGTACTCGATTTCATCGTGAGTGAGGTAGTCGTCAATCTTCCAGTTGCATGCGGAGACCAGCCATTCGCGCGGCAGCCCCGGGGGCGCGACGAGGGCGCGGCGACCGCTCGATTCGATCACGCGCGCGATCGCCTGGACGATTTCCCCTGGAGCGCATTCGGCCACTTCGGCGTCGTATTCGCGCAGTCGCTCGATCAGCAGCGCAATGCGTGCATTCGCTGATATTTGCCCATGCCGGCCATAATTGCGCGGAAGGGCGGCGCAGGCTGCCGGAATTTCCGCAGGGCTGGCCGAACTTGCGGCTCGGATGCGATCGAGTATTGCGGCGCGCGTACTCACGGAACGGCTCATCGCATCGCCTTTCTGTTGCGCTCCGCCCACCATTCCCGAAATGTTTGCTGAGGCACTCCGCGCAGATCGCGGGACATTGTCCACCGGCTCGCATATCCGGGAAGTCTGCGAATCCAGCCGTCTTTACCAGTGAACGGGCGGAGAGCGAGTCGCGCCATGCGCTGCGCTGCGCGAAAGCGGGAAGCGCTTGCGAAGACTTTGTTCGCCATCCGCAGGCCAACGTACATTGGGTCAAAGAAGCGCCGCTCTTCTGCGCGCTCGCGCTCGGTGACTGCGGCGCGCAGGTCAATGAGAATCTCGGGGATATTAATCTTCACCGGGCAAACTTCGTAGCAGGCTCCGCAGAGCGAACTGGCGTAGGGAAGGCTCTGCGCATACTCGAGGTTCATGAGCTGCGGCGTGAGGATGGCGCCAATGGGCCCGGGATAAACAGAGCCGTACGCATGGCCGCCGGTCTGCCGGTAAACCGGGCAGGCATTCATGCACGCCGCGCAGCGGATGCAGCGCAGCGTCTGGCGCTCGCGGCGGCTGCGCAGGATTCCTGTGCGGCCGTTATCGAGCAGGACCACGTGGAAGCGCTGCGGCCCGTCACCAGCGGTGACCCCGGTCCACACGCTGGTGTATGGGTTCATGCGTTCGCCGGTAGCAGACCGCGCCAGCACCTGCAGCATGACTTCCAGGTCTTGATAGCGTGGCAGCACCTTCTCGATTCCCGCAAGGGTGATCATGGTGCGCGGCAACGTGAGACACATACGACCGTTACCTTCGCTCTCAACCACGACCACGGAGCCGGTTTCGGCGATGAGGAAATTCGCTCCGCTGATGGCGGTAGGCACAGTCAAAAACATTTTGCGAAGGTAGGCGCGGGCCGCAGCGGTGAGCGCCTGCGGATCGTCCGAGAGATCAGGCAACCCCATCGTTCGTGCAAAAATTTCGCGCACCTGGCTGCGGTTGACGTGTAATGCGGGAACAACGATGTGAGAGGGCTCGTCCTGACCAAGCTGCAGGATGATTTCGGCGAGATCCGTCTCGTGCGCGGCGATTCCGTTCTCCCCCAGGAAGGGATTGAGCTGGATTTCGGCAGAAGTCATCGTTTTGATCTTGATGACTTCATCGGCCCGTTCCTCGCGCAGAATGTTGAGAATGAGCGTCCGAGCCTCAGCAGCATCCCCGGCCCAATGGACCACTCCGCCTGCCGCAGTGCAGCGCTCTTCGAACTGTTCGAGATAGTGCGCAAGATTGTCGAGGACGTGGTCGCGAATTGCTGCCCCTGAATCGCGCAAGGCCTGCCAATCGGCCTTTTCGGCCACGAGCCGAGCGCGCTTGGCCTGAATCACGTCCGTGGCGTGCGCCACGTTCTTCCGCAACTGCGGATTGCGCAGCACGGGCAGCGCAGCAACGGGGAAAGGCGGAGCGACGCGAGGATCGAGCACAGGGTGGCTCATACCATCTCCGCTGGAGCGTCCTGCGTGCTGGCCAGAATTTCCGCCATGTGGATGGTGCGCATGGGGGCGTACTCGCGGTGCAACGCGCCGCCCAGATGGATGAGACAACTATTGTCGAGCGCAGTACAGAATTCAGCGCGCGTGGCAAGTACATCCTGCAGCTTGGCGCTCAGCATGGCCGAGGAAACTTCGGCATTCTTCACGCTGAAAGTTCCGCCAAATCCACAGCAGCGATCGAGATTCTCGAGCGTAGCAAGTTCAAGCCCGCGAACGTGATTGAGCAGGCGCAATGGCCGGTCTCCGAGTTCGAGAGCGCGCAGCCCATGACAACTCGCATGATAGGTCACGCGGTGCGGGAAATAAGCGCCGACATCCTCAACCTGCAGCACGTCGACCAGAAATTCGCTTAGTTCGTGAACGCGGGGCAAGAGGGTCTCGAATTCCCGGCGCAGAGCGTCGGTGCCAAGCTCCGCCAGCAGATGTGGGTATTGATCGCGGACCATTGCGACGCATGAGGATGATGGGATCACCACAGCTTCAGCGTCGGCATAAAGGCGAACGAACTGCTTGGCGAGGCTGAACGCTTCGCCCCGGAATCCGGTGTTTGCATGCATCTGGCCGCAGCACGTCTGGGCGGGCCGGAACTCGACTTCCACCCCGAGGCGCTCCAGCAGCCGCACAACGGCTTGGCCGGTTTCCGGGAACAGCGTGTCGTTATAACAGGTGATAAACAGCGATGCCCGCATTGTCCCTCATTCTCGCAGAGACGATTGCGGAGTGGAAGTTCTCTTTTGAAATAAGTTGCGATTCGGTATTTGCATCAACGTGCGGCATACGTCCGCGGTCAAGCAAGTGGGGGGTTTTGGGTCCAGTCGCAGAGGATTTCGCGACGGGCGGCGGAGCTCTCCTGTGCCCACTCAAGGATCCGGGCGGCGCCCCAGGCCTCGATGGCGCGGACAGGGAGTTCGCCCCGTCCAAGGATCGCATCGCGCAGACCCCCATAAAACCGGCGGTAATCGCCGGGAACGGTTTCGATAGTTCGAGAAATCATGCCGCCTTCGGCTGCCACAACCAGGGTTCCCCAGGCGGATGGCGGCTCCTTGCCCCAGTCCGGCGACTCGATGCGCGTGATTTTATTCAGCGCGGCTTCCTGTGGGTCGAGTCCAAACTTGAGGAAGTTTCCGGCCGTTCCGCGCAGTAGAAAGCGCGGCCCGGGGAGCGACGAGAGCATGTTAGCTCCCAGCGTCACGCGGAAGCCAGGATAGCGAAGGCGGATTTCGAAGGAGTCGTTGGCGCCCTCGCCATCGCGCTCGCGATCGATTTCCGCGCTGACGGCTTCCGGGTTTCCGAAGAGCACCAGCGCCAGGTAGGCGACATGAGTACCCAGGTCGTGCAGGACGCCACCTCCCTGCGCCATGTCATTCTTCCACGGCTTGCGCGTGGCGCCCGGACTCCAGCGGTCCATGCGCGATTCGAATGCGACCAGACGCCCTACGGCGTTGTCCGCGACGAGTCGGCGGACGGTAAGAAAATCCGCGTCCCACCGCCGGTTGTGAAATGGCACGAGCATCACACCCCGCGCGGCGGCCAGCGCAATGAGTTCGGCAATCTCACTGGAGTGCATGGCCACGGGCTTGTCGACAACAAGATTCTTGCCCGCGGCGATTACTTCGCGCGCGACGTCGAAATGCGTGCCGCTTGGCGTAGCGACGACGATCAGGTCAAGAGAGCTGTCGGCGAGCAGATCTCCGAGTGAGCGATACGTCACGATACCCGGATATCGCGCCGCAGCTTCATTGGAGTGGCGCTCGACCACTGCGGCCAGTTCGAGGCCATCTACAGATGAGATAAGCGGCGCATGGAACACGCGCGTTGCCATGCCGAAACCTACGACGCCAACCCGGATCATTGCGAACTCCCATGGCGATAATAAGGCCTGCTTTACCCTTCGAGCTTGAAGCGTGTTTCCGCCAGTCGATAGAGACGCCGCCAAACAAGGCGATTCATGGTGATGACCATCAATGCAACCAGGATCGTGGCCAGCAAAATGATGGCGAACTGTCCGTGATCGGTGGCGGAGCTGATCTCCGCGCCCAATCCGAGCGTCTCGTACGTCCGGTCTTTGACCTTGGCGTACTCAGCCAGAACGGAGGCGTTCCAGGCCCCACCCGATGCCGTCACCATTCCGGTAATGAGATAGGGAAAGATGCCGGGCAGGATGAGCCGCGTCCAGCGCTGCCACCGGTTGAATCGATAGAGCCGCGCAACCTCCCGCAGGTCCGACGGGATGGACATGGCCCCGGCAATCACGTTGAACAGGATGTACCACTGCGTTCCGAGCAGCATGAGCGCAATAGATCCTATGCCGAGACCGCCGCCTACTTGCAGCAGCCCGATCAGCAAGATGGGATAGAACGCCGAAGCCGGGACCGACGCCAGCACCTGCGCCAGCGGCTGCACAATGCGCGAAAGTCGCGGATTGAAGCCGATCGCCACCCCTGCCGGGATGGTCCAAACCGCCGAAATGAGCAACGCGGCGTTGACGCGCAGAAACGTTGCAGCGGCGCCCGCCAGCAGGTGCAGCATCTCCGCCCAGGTGATGCTGCGCAGCATCACCCACGTTTCCATCAGCGCCCACGCGCCCGCAATCGCGACCACCGCCGCTACAATCCAGAACCCGAAGGTGCCTCGCCGCTGTTCAGATTCGTCATCGAGGGCGGCAACGCCCACGCGCGGCTGCGAACGTGCCAGGCGGCGATAGATCGGCTGCTGGATGCGGTCTCGAATATGGACGGTCACAGTATTGAGCAAGTTGGAACGGCGAATGAGTTCGAGGACGGGCGAGGTGACGCGGTCTGCCGACTCCACTTGTTCGAATTTGAACTTGTCGCTCCATGCGATCAGCGGCCGCCACAGCAACTGGTCTGTTGCGATGACGATGAGAATCACCGCGCCGATGCCGCTCAGCAGTGCAGTCACATCGCCCGAGTTGGCGGCGGACTGGATGTAGCTGCCAAGTCCTGGAAGCTGGAAATTGCGGTCTCCCATCGTGAACATTTCGCAAAGCATGAGCGCGAACCAGCCACCCGCAACCGATACGATCGAGTTCCACACCAGCCCGATGGACGCATAAGGCATTTCAAGCTGCCAGAACCGCTGCCAGGCCGAGTAACGGAAAATGCGCGCCGCTTCATGCATCTCGCGCGGAATGGCCTTCAGCGATGAATAGAAGCTGAAAGCGAGGTTCCACACCTGTCCCGTGAAAATGAGCAGGATGACGCCCAATTCGATGCCGAACTGACGGTTTGGAATCATCGACACCATCGCCAGCACCACTGGAGGCAGAAAGCTGAGCACGGGAATTGATTGCAGCACATCGAGCACCGCAATCATCCACGCTTCCAGGCGTGGCATTCGCACGGCGGTGTAGCCGTACGCGATTGCGAACGTAAGACTGAGCAGGTAGGCGATGCCGATGCGAAAGATCGAGTAGAACGCGTAGAGCGGCAATGCGCCGGCCGAGTGCGAAATAGGCACCACCGGTTCCGGCGTTCCCAGCCAGTAGCGGGCGATGTGCAGCACCGCGAAGAAGAGTGCGAGCCCGCAAAATGCAACACCCACGTCGAGTACGAAGGGCCAGGTGCGCACCATCACGAGCGTGCGCGCGAGCGGATGCTGGCGAATGCTCAAACTTCAGCCTCGCCAGTCGTGGCCGCTTCTTCCTGCGTATCGGGCAGCACGAAGCGCCGCCGCGCGGAATCAAAATCAAACAACTCGGCATACCGACCCCAGGTTACGGCCGTTTCCATCTGCCGCAGGCTCTCCTCTTCACTGAACTGTTCGTCAATCATGTCCAGAAAAAAGTCTTCGGGCACCGTGTGATCGCTCTTGGCCTCGAGCGCCCTGCGGATCTGCCGTAACAGCAGCACGTTGCCCAGCGCGGCTTCCCGGAACAACTCCTTTTGCCGAAGAATTTCCGAGTTGGCGAACTCGGTGCCATTCTCGGTGATTGCTGCATCGCCTTCTTCCACCTTGAGGAAACCCAACAACTGTGCGGCGTCTACGATTGGCAGCAGGTCGTCGATTTCAAACGACAGGTCGTCCGCGAGGCGATAAATATCGTCGCGCCCGCCTTTGTCCAGTAGTAACTCGAGCAGCCCGGCCACCCCACCAGGACGCGCATGGGGCAGCATCTGGTACTTCATCTGGCGCTGGTCGCGGACCTTGGGCCCAGCCTCCTGGCCCAGCGTATCGGCCGGCACATCGGGCCGGGTGAGCACCTTGTAAATAAAGTCCACCAGTTGCGTGAATTCCGGCGCCTTGCGATCGCGCGGCTGGGCCATTGGAACCCGGAAATCGGTGCGGATATGGCCCGGATTGCGCCCCAGGACAATGATGCGGTCGGCCAGCAGAACCGCTTCCTCGATATTGTGCGTCACCAGGAAAACAGCCCGGGTCGGCATCGTCTTCTTCGACCAGAGCTCGAGGAGTTCGCTGCGCAGGTTTTCCGCCGTGAGCACGTCGAGAGCTGAAAAAGGCTCATCCATAAACAACACTTCGGGCTCCACCACCAGCGCCCGCGCGAACCCGACCCGCTGCCGCATTCCGCCTGAAAGCTCCTTGGGATATGCTGCTTCAAACCCATCGAGACCCACCGTGTCCAGCATCCGCATACTGCGATGCCGGCGCTCCTCGGGCGGAACGCCGCGGGCCTGCAGCGGCGCCTCGACATTATCGAGAACCGTCATCCAGGGAAAAAGCGCGAAGCTCTGGAACACGATGGAGACGTTGATCTGCGTTTCTCCAATCGGTTTATCGTGCCAGAAGACTTGGCCGGCAGATGGGCGGGACAGGCCCGAAAGCATGCGCAGAATGGTCGATTTTCCGGAGCCGGACGGCCCGAGCAGCGCAAGAATCTCTCCCGGGACAATCCGCAGGTCCGTGGCCGCAATCACCTGGATCCGATTTTCACTCGGCTGCGAGTAGTACTTTTCGATCTTTTCGGCCCGGATGATGGCCTCATCGGCGGCGGGCCTGATCTCCGTCTTCGGGGCAGTTTCGCGCATGCGGCGTTCTCCGGAGGAACGGGATCCCGGCTGAAATGCTTTCAATGCTAGGATTGCTGGATTGCAATCAGGTAAAATCACGTTCGGCGGAACGTCCAGCACCGTCGAGAGCATGCCGGTGTCGTTCCCAGACTGAGCGTATCATTGAGGAAGCGCGGTTTGCAGCGGTCGGATTGCAGCCGTCTCGCGTTTTGGGGACGCAGAGGCGTACCGCGTTGAACGGTCAGGTGGCGCCCAACAGCACCGGCATGGGAAGTCTCGGTGGGCTGGCGCGAGGTGGTTGCCGTAGACTAACCAAGCAGTATGTTCACCAAGCACGTCCAGCCGCAGATCGCATTTGATATCCAGGAGCCTATGCCCGACACTACGACGAAGCCCAAAGTCCTTGTTGCCGATGACGAAAAGGTGATTGCCGATACGTTGGCCATGATCCTGAACCAAAGCGGGTTCCAGGCGCGCGCCGTGTATTCTGGCGAAAAAGCGCTGGAATTGGCGCCCACCTTCCAGCCAGACATGCTGATCAGCGACGTCATCATGGCAGACCTGAACGGTATTGACGCTGCCATTCGCATACGCGCCCTGCTTCCCTCCATCAAGATCCTGCTATTTTCCGGCCAGGCCGCAACCGCCGACCTGCTGGAAAAGGCGCACTCCGAAGGCTACGATTTCGAGATTCTGGCCAAGCCGGTCCACCCCCAGGACCTGCTCAGCAAATTGCGTAGCAACAACTAGCAAACTGCGGCTCAGCTGCCCAGTAAGCTCCCACGGGGAGCGGGGGGATTTTTTTAAGCCCGTAGACCACCCAGAGCTGCCGGCCCGCATCTAATCTTTAGACCTGCCATGAAGCCGAAAGTCCTTATTGCCGACGACGAGACTTTGATAGCCGACACCTTGGCTCTCATCCTGAACCAGGGCGGATTCGATGCCCGCGCTGTCTATTCATGCCGGAAAGCTCTCGATATTGCCCCATCTTTCCGTCCCGACATCCTCGTTTCGGATGTGCTGATGGACATCAACGGGGTAGACGCTGCCGTTCAATTGCGCGCGCTGCTTCCCAATCTGCGCGTGTTTCTGCTATCGGGGCAGACTGCGACAGCGGACATCCTGACCAGATCGCAGGCTCAAAACCTTCGATTCGAGGTGCTGCTCAAGCCTGTTCACCCGCATGAGCTTTTGCGAAAGCTGCACGACGCGGCCGTGGAGATACGCAGCGTAGCCTGATACGTCCCTTGAGTCTCACATCCTGATTCACTGATTGTGCGATGTCCTGATCGCGACATGTCGCGCAATGCCATTCTCTCCGGCTTCAAGAAGCGTTCTCATCGGCACCCCCGCGAGTGAAGACGGCGTCCGGTTTCTTCTACACGTCTCTTCGCCCCTCGAGCGCACGCGCCATCGTTACTTCGTCGGCGTACTCGATATCGCTCCCCGCGGGCACGCCGGTGGCAATGCGGGTGATGCGCACGTTCGCGCTCCGCAGGGCAGACGCCAGCCAGTTTGCCGTCGCCTCCCCTTCCAGCGTAGGGCTCGTGGCCAGTATCACTTCGTCGATCTCGCCTCGTTCGGCCCTCGCCACCAGCCCGCGCGCGCGAAGCTGCTCCGGACCGACCCCGTGCAGCGGCGATAGCGTGCCATGCAGAACGTGATAAACCCCGCCATACCGCGTGCGCTCGATGGCTCCGATACTCGTTGGCTCTTCCACCACGCAAACCTGCCGCTGATTGCGTACCGGGCTCGAGCAGAACGCGCAGGGATCGATATCGGTGATGTTGTTGCAAATCGAACAGAGCCGCAGGCTAGCCTTGAGCCCCTGCACGGCATCGGCCAGTGCGGCCGCATCTTCATCGCTGCCGCGCAGGATGTGGAACGCGTACCGCTGGGCGCTCTTCGTCCCCACACCGGGGAGCTTCTTCAATTCTTCAATGAGCCGCGCCATCGGCTCGGCAAAACGAGACACCGTGCGCGCCTCCTGCTTCGATTTATGTGAGACCGGGAATGTTGAGCCCGCCCAGCATGCCCTGCAGGCTCGACTGCATGGCGTCTTCGGCCTTCTGTCCCGCTGCATTCACGGCCGCCACCACCAGATCCTCCAGCATCTCCACGTCGGGAGCTTCGCCGCTAAGCGCCGCCACGGCGGAGGGATCGATCCGAATGCGCAACACCTGCTTTTTTCCATTCATGGTGACGGTCACCGCGCCGCCGCCGCTGGAGCCTTCTACCACCGTCTGCTCCAGCTTGTGCTGCATCTCGTCCTTCATCTGGTTCGCCTGCTGCATCATTTCCTGCATCTTCAGCGGATTGAACATATCTCGCTCCCTGGCCGCAACTTCATCGTCACTTGGCGCGCAGATCGACCACGCTGCGTACTTCGGCCTTGAAAATTTCCCTGGCCCGTTGTACCAGCGGATGATTCAGCGCTTCCTGCTGAATGCTGCCGGCCGCCGGCGCTACTGCCGTAGTCGTGGAGGCTTGGGCTGCGCCGGATCCCGGAGTCACCATGAAACGCGATGGGCCTCCCAACCGCTGCAACTCCTGGCGGATCACTTTTTCCGCTGCCGCATTCACCGTGAGGCTGAGCATCTTCTTGCCCATTCCCGCCACTTCGATGCGCAGATTGGCCCCATCCACCGTCCATAATCCCGAACCGAGAAGATGCCCTGCACTCTGGTGACCGGCGTCCGCCAGCGCCTGCACGATGGCCTGGCGCAACTCATCCACTGCGGGCATCTCCGCCGTCGCAATGGCGGATTCCTCCGCACGGGCCGGAACGGCCGTCTCTTCCGCGGCCATTGTTGTGGCAGGAAAAGGCGCGACCGTGAAGGCCGGCGCGGACGTAGATTCCTGTGCAGCGGCGATCGACCCCGACGGAGACGGAAGTATCGGTGCGGCAGGCGCGTCGGACGCACCCCGTGCCGGCACTGAAACCGTTTGTGCTGCGGTTGCGCTCACCGATCCCGTTGACGATTCTCCAAAAGCCGCCGCGCTCGAACCAAACGGAGAAAGCGAAGGTGCAGCTTTGACCGCTGGTACCGGCGCAGTTGCCCTGGGCATCGGCGCAGCCCGCGGCGCTGCTGGAGCCACCGCACTGCGCGCCGGTGCTCCCGCTGCTACGGTACTCAGGAATTCTTCCAGCGGCAGCAGCCTCTGCGCATGCACCAGCTTCAGCAGTCCCAGCTCGAGGTGGAACCGCTGCTCCTGGCGATAATTCAGATCGTCGAACGTACGCAGCATGATCTGCAGGTTGCGGGTCAGGTCTTCCTCGCTGAAGAGCATCGCGGTGCGATTGGCCCGCGCGCGCTCGTCCGCGGAAATCTGCAGCAACTCAGTCTGCTCGCCCCCCAGCTTCGCCATCAGCGCATTGCGCAGGAAGCGCACCATCTGCCGCGCCAGCGAGGATGGGCTGTGTCCCGCGTTCAGCAGCACGTTGGCCTGCTCCATCAACTCGGCGCTCTGGCCCGCTGCCACCGCCTCCATGAGCCGCTCGAACACCGCATTCGGCACGGAGCCCATCAGGTCGCGAATGAGCGCCGCCGTAAGCACCGCTTTCCCAGCTTCGTTGCACGGAGCCGATGCGATCGCCTGGTCCATGATCGAGAGCGCATCGCGCATCGAGCCGTCGCCCGCCTCGGCCAGCAACGCCAAGGCACTGTCCTCGACCTGCAATTGTTCCTTCTCGGAGATCATGCGCAACTGCCCGACGATGTCGTCAAGCTTCACCGCGTGGAAGCTGAAGTGCTGGCATCGCGAGCGGATGGTCTGCGGAATGTTCTCGGGCTCCGTGGTGGCCATCATGAAGATGGTCCACTCCGGCGGCTCCTCCAGCGTCTTCAGGATTGCGTTGAATGCCGCATCCGTGATCTGGTGC
>Ga0134126_10000384_pt1 | contig 57062 bp, 40 predicted proteins | sample KB31752_FD_96881 | JGI IMG/M metagenome (GOLD analysis project Ga0134126, IMG submission 96881) | Terrestrial soil microbial communities with excess Nitrogen fertilizer from Kellogg Biological Station, Michigan, USA - KB3-175-2 | ecosystem: Environmental > Terrestrial > Soil > Unclassified ...
CGGTGCGCAGAAGGAAGGTTTTCGGGTGCTCGGGAAGCCGATCCTGCGCGGCCTCATAGACGCGTACATAGACCTCCTGCCGAAGGTCGGCGATGTCGCTCTGATTGCGCCAGTTTTGATGCAGGAATTGCATCAGCACACCTTCATAGGGAAACACTTCGCGCAGGAACCACGCGCGCAATTCGGACTCGGTCATGCCCGCGTCCGCACCGCGCAGGATCGTTCCTTCGCCATGTGATCCAGCTTCGTCAGCCATCCCCGCCATCCCTTTCCCGAAAGGGCTGAAGTTCAGGACTGCGCAATAGACGAACGAGGTCCCGAAACTTGAGCGGCCAAACCGCAAATTTCTTCAGGACGTCCGGACTGGCCCGAATGGCGGGCTTTGCTTCAGGCGTGAGGTTTAGGATTGCAAGATTGTTTCAATCCGACCGTCCCAATTGCGAGCTTACCGCGGAATGGGGCTGCCGCTGAAAAGCGGTGGATCGCTCCGCAGCATGAGGATGCGACCAGGTTGGTTTAGGGGCCTAACTGCCGCTGATCATTGCAAACGGTCCATGAGCATGCGGGAGCCTTCGTTCTGCAACCATCACATGATGCGTTCGAGAACGCCGGTATGTGCGCGCGGCGTTTTCCGGAGAATCACAGTTTCGGCTTAAGCTAAATGCAGCTGACAGGCATGAATTCGCGGCAAGTTTTCCGCGAAGGGAATAATGTTGCTAGAATTAAAGAGGATGAACGGCGTGGTCGTCGAGTTCGGCGTGATCGAACCACACGACGCGAAGTTGATGGCCCGTGGCCGTGTAACCGACAAAATGCATGGTGAAGCCGAGTTTTTCTCTGACCGGCTTGCGCAGGCCGACTTCGAACTTGTCGGTCTCGACACAGATCATCAGACCGAGGGCGCGTTCTTCCCGGTGCCGTACGCTCCAGTCCTGCAGGATTTTCAGGGAAAAGGCCGAAAGCATCCAGGCCAGGTTCTGCTGGCGCACATGCGGCGCGACCATACAGCGATAGCCGAGGAATTTGGCGCGCATGGACGGATCGTAGAAAAGGCTGGCGGTAGAGACGGCAACCAGTTCTTCGCCGCGATAGGCAACCGCGCAAATTTCGTTTGCGCGGTTGCCTATCATCGCCGGCGTGAGACCAGCTTCGGCCCAAAACCGCTTCACATCCCGAACGATTGCCGGATCGTTGAGATGCCACGCCGGTTTGAAGAGGCAATCGCCTTCTGCCGTCTCCACCTGATTCCGCCACTAGTTCCCAAGACCTATGCTGAAGCTCGCATAGGGACCGTTGAACGTCAGATTGGTCTCCTTCCGCGCGTCGATGCCGGTATCCATTGCGTTGAAAAACACATCTGCGCGGTAGCCGAGGCTGAACTTGACGTTGGGATATTTGACCGAAAGCCCCGCAAACCCGCCCAGATTCGGCACCGTGACGCGCCGCGAACTTGTGCGATGCGAACTGCGCGATGGATAAAGCGCTCCATATTGAAGATGGTAGTTATAGGCGCTCGGGACCAATTGCTGAGCCTGTGTGCTGTGATCGGTCTTGGCTTTCTGGCGGCCGAAAAGCAGGGCCGCGTTAATGCCCCAATCCAACATCAGTTCACCATCTTTCTGATTGCCCAGGAGACCTGCCGAAGCGTTCCACGAAAGAGATGGGCCCACACCCCTGAAGCTGCGGACCTCATGCGCCGTCACTGCGTACTGCTGGAACGTAGCGACGGGTCCCACATATTTTGGCGCCAGATAGGCAACACCCACATCAGGACGGGCATAGATAGTACTTGTCGAATTCTCGCCCAGATCGAGAAGCCGAATGCCAGCGTTGACGCGCGACGATCCGTCGTGCCCCAGAAATCCAATCCCGACATCCCTGCCTACGCTGAAATCGAGGACTAGATGATGCTCCTTGGACGGGATGGTCGAATCAAGGAACGCCTTGCTGCTCAAAAGATAGGTTGCAGCAACGGCATGAGAGGATAACGTATAAAATGCTACAGTCCGTCCAGGCGTCTGGTTGTGAACGTGACCATTCCTATGCGAACGGCCATAGCGGACGCCGGCGGTGAATATCCAATCCGATCCCGTTGGCTGCAGTGTGATCTTGCCTTCGAGCCCCAGGCTTAGGCGCGCTGGCTTTTGATTTTCGATTAGCGCATTGCCGCGATAAACCTCGGAAGTGGGGTCGGCGAACATGAAGGGAGCCGTGAAGGCCCTGCTGGTACCTTGTAGGAGATCGGCCTGCCCGCCCAGTTCGATCCAAACCGGCGGCCGGTCCTGATCATCGGCCATCGCGCCATTGGCAAAACAAACGTGGAAGGCGAGAGCGGAAGCCGTTGCCAGCAGCTGGCAGCGAATGAATGTGCGATTTGCACGAGTATCGATGAGTTCGCTCATTGTGTAATTCCCCCCGTAAGAACAATGCCAGACTCGATTTTCTTTTCGATTCCTCTTGTCATGGCGCTCACCAATTCTTCGTGACGCGCACGCCGAACAGGCGCGGGTCGGTGAGGAACACGTTGGTCGTCAGACCGCTGTCGTCGCTGTTGAGGAACGCGCCGGTGATGTCCGTCACGTCGAAGACATTCTTGACGTAACCCATCACCTGCCAGCCCTCCTGACTGGTCAGGATCAGAGCGAGGTTTACACTGGTATAGCCGCGCAAGCGATCATACGGATTGTCGTTGAACACTCGCGCCCAGGAATAATCCTGCCAGTAGTAATCGCCTCTAAGAGTCGCCGCCCAATCGGAAGTCACCGGCAAAGTGTAGTCCGCCGAGAACGACACGGTGAACGGTGGCGCATTCGGCAATTCGTGGCCGCTCAAATTCTTGGCAAAGCCTTCGCCGTTGTTAGGCGCGGGACCGAAACCGTTGTTCGTGGCATCCGGGCTGACGGGATCGTAACCCGGATAAGCCTGGGTGTTCGGCGGATAATTTGAGTTTCCGGCATAGGGGCTGGGCGTATACGTCTGCGTCGTCACCGGGTCGACATGCGTGTTGTAGGCGAGACCGCACGCTGAGACCGCGGAGTTTCCGACGCCTCCCAAACCAGGCGTTGTCAGCAATGCGTAGACGACATAGTCGGGGAATATGCAGTTCGATGCCTCTGTAACGAACGGCTTCATCACGATCCAGCCGGGATGTCCGGCCGTGCGGTCCATCAAATCTACCGCCTGCTCACCATCGGCTATGCGGGTGTGTTCGTAACCGCCGGCAAATTTGAACCTGAGGCCCGGAAGCGGTTCATAACTCGCTTCCAGTTCAGCTCCTCTCACAGTCGCGTCAAAATTGAGATTGATCGATGTGCGATCGACAATTTCGGATATCTGGTAGCCTTTGTAGTCATAGAAAAATACGTCGCCATTCAATGTCAGGCTTCCGTCCAGAAGCGTGTTCTTGCTGCCGAGTTCGAACGCGTTGACAAATTCCGGATCGAATGTGAGCGGATGTATGGGAACGCCGCGACTTATGTCGGTCCGATAGTCAATAAGCACCGCGCCCGGTGGATTGGCGCCGCCAGCCTTATAGCCGTGCGCAAATGATCCATAGATCAGGGTCTGGTCGGTGAAATCGAGCTTAGGGGTCCAATTGGCGGCAAACCGTCCGGTGAATTGGCTCCAGGACTGATTCACCTCACCCGTGGATAGATAACCGATGCCCTTGACGAGAAGTTGACTTGGAATGTCGACAAAGTGCTTCTGATCGTCCGTCCAGCGCAAGCCGCCTGTAAGTTTCAGATCGCTTGTGACGTTATAATAGGCTTCTCCAAAAGCGGCATACGAATTCAACACATAAGGATTCTGGCTGCGGAAATAATCATGACCCAAGCCATCCAGACTCTCGAGCGGATGAGGATCGATGTAGTAGCATTCCGCGGCGATAAATCCTGGGAAGTCATGCGGATCGTGATATTGGTGGCCGTTACCTATTCCCGCACCGGTATAACCATCGTAGGCCAGGCATTCATGATTGTCCGAAACGCCGGGCACCCAGGGCGTATTGGTTTCAAGCGAGGCTGCCAGAAGCGAAAGCGTGTTGACGAAGACGTAGTAATCTTCGACCGTTTCATAATGCATATAGTTGCCGCCGACACTGAAGTTGAGCGGACCTGAAAAGCTGGAAGCCAGCCGGAATTCCTGGCTCAACTGCCAAGCGCGCTCGGAAGATAAATCCTCCGCAACTAGCCGGCTGCTGCAGCCAAGCTGAGGATCGCAATAGTAACCTGTTGGCCGGACTGCGCCGCTTGCATTACAATCTTGGGGGCCACCGATACTTAAGTCCCCATTGAAGCATCGATAATTTCCGTCGGGAAGAATGAGGCTAAACGTCCGAACAGAGTCGCAAGTATTGATATTGCTGCATGTGAATGGCGTGAAGATATCTGGCGATGTGTTGAACCGATTATAATCTTCCGTAGACCATAGGGCATCGTTGTTATAACCAGTCTGCGAGGTAAATGTCAGCGCAGGCGTGATATTGTAGTCGGTGTTCAACTCCAGCGTATCGTTCTTTGCGGTGTATCGCGGATCGATTTGCGTTTCTATGGAACGCAGATTGCGCGATTGTACGGCGCTCGCATACGGATCTACGGTGGCGTCCAGTCCACCGTTTCTGTCGGCCGAGGTTGCAGCATAGCCTGCCACGACATAAGGTAGCGAATAGCCGTTCGGAACTTCGAATGCGTCTGCCGAGTAAAGTGAAGTGGTCAGGCACCCCTGACTTAGATTGCCTGTCGTAATCGTAAAGGCGAGATACTGAGCGCTACCCACCGTCTTTGGATTCGTGACCGGCGCGCCAAGAACGCTGGAAAGGCCGGGGTCCTGCTTGCACAACTGCTTCGCAGTGCGCATACGGTCATCATCTTCGGAAAAATGCTCCCAGACGAGCGTTGTTTGCAGGTTTTGTAGCGGTTTCCACGCGAGCGAGACACGGCTCGACCACAAATCCCGACCGTCAACTTGGCTTCCTGTTATCGCGTTCGTCGTATAGCCGTTGCGCTTCGTCCATTCGCCGGCGATGCGAAGGTCGACACGGTCATCGAGAAGGGGAAGATTGACCATAGCTTCGAAACGGCGATTTTTATAGTTTCCGATGTCGGCCGAAGCCATCGCTTCAAACTGATCGGTGGGTTTGGCGGTCGTCAGATTCACCACGCCAGCCGTCGCATTGCGCCCATAAAGCGTGCCTTGTGGCCCACGCAGAACTTCGACCTGTCCTACGTCATAAAATTCCTGCTCGAAGAAGTGGTTGCGAATGAACGGTATGTCGTTCAGAGCAACAGCAACGGCGGGATCGGTCGTTACAGAGATCGCTTGGGTACCGATGCCGCGGATCTGGATGGAATACCCCGTAAAATTGGTCTTCGTAAACGTCAAATTCGGAACTTGCTTCACCAAATCAGGGCCACCCGCTGTTTGCGTGGCCGTGAGTTGTTCCTGAGATAGCGCCGTTATCGCGATAGGGATGGATTGAACATCCGCACCACCCAATTTGGAGGATGTGACGGTAACGGTTTCGACCGTTGGACGCTGCGAAGGCGCAGCTTGCGCGAGGGCAATGGGTGTCACGACCGCTTCGCTGTGCGTCTCTCGGACGATCCCTACAATGCCGGAAGGATCCGGCTTGGCGATAAAGCCTGTCCCCCTCAAAATTCGAGCAAGTGCTTCATTGTCGGACAGATTCCCTTGCGCTCCTTTGGAATAAACGCCACGTACCGCTGCATTGGGCACGAGCACCTGAACGCCGGATTGCGCGATATAGGCATCTAGCGCTGCATTCAGATCGCCACTCGGTACAGCAAACGTGCCAGCCGAAGCTGACACAACCCCGCAGGCGGCGACCGCCGTGGTGGCCGTCAACGCGCGGAAAAACGACGAACCCCTCATTTAATCCCCCTGGTTTGCGCTCCCTGATGAGATGAGCGCTCGTTTCAGTTCCTCGAGCGGGAGAGATGGATCTCGTCGCCGCTGTGCTTGACGTTCAGACCAATGAAATTCCTTGCGACCCGCGCGAATGCGTCTACATCAGTTGCGGGCAATCGCGCGCTGACGGTGAGGCGCGAAACCTCAGGATCGTCAATGACGATCTTTTCTGTGTTGTAGCGGTTGAACTCGGCGGCGACTTCGCTGAGCGGCGCACCGCGGAATACGAGAATGCCGTTACGCCAACTGAGAGCATCGGCGAGTTCGCTGCCGGACTTCCGACTGACAGAAGTTGAATGATTGTCTGCAACCGCCGTTTCACCGGCGGACAAGCGCACGGGTTTATGATCTTCCGCCGATTGCGGCGGGTCGATCTGCACGCTGCCCTTGAGAACCATCACTTCGATGCGGTCTGCCTCGCGGCGTACGGAGAACTCCGTTCCCAAGTCCACAACCCTGAAATCGAGTGCATGGATGACAAACGGGCGATGATCGTCGTGGACGATCTGGAAGAATGCCTCCCCCTTGTCGAGCCAGACTTTGCGGACTGCAGTGCTATTGGCAACGCGGATTGTGGTGCTGGTGGTCAGTTCAACGCGTGACCCGTCCGGCAACTGAAGGTTGCTCCGTTCGCCAACGGCCGTTGCGAACGTCCGACTTTCGGGCGTCTGGTCTGCGAACCACACTGCCCCTCCGATGATCGCCAATAGCGTTATGGCCGCTGCGAGTTTTAAACTGGATTTCGGAAACCGCCGTGCCGAGGGTATCGCAGTTAGAGGCGACATTGGACGCAACGCATCCAGTCGATCTGCACGTTTCCATGTGGCTTTCAGGCGCCAGTAGGCCGTTCGATTGGCCAAGGATTCCTCAAGCCAACCATCAAGCTCGGCCTGGTCGGCTTCGCTCCATCCTTCCACATCATAACGACGGATCAAGAAATCCGAAGCACGTTCGTCCGTGCGATCGGCCCGACCTATCGAAGCAGCCGAATTTGCCGTTCCCTCGATCACGACTTGCGCTCCCCAGCCGGATTTTCGCGGTACAAAATGTTTGCGAGGGTACGCACACCATCAGTCAGGTGCATTTTGACTGTTCTTTCTGCAGCGCCTGCCCGTTGCGCAATCTCGCGAACCGAAAGGCCGTTCAGCTTTCGCATAAGCACGGCTTCGCGCTGACGTTGCGGAAGTTTCTCCAGAGCCGCTTGCAGCCGCCGCAATTCCTGGCGCGCAATGACAACGCGGTCGGCGGCCGGCTCCTCGATTGCCACATTCAAATCTTCAAGATTTTCGACGGTATCGAACGGAACAACCTGTTCGTGCCGCACCCTGTCGATCAGAAGATTTCTCGCGATGGTGAACACAAATGGTCTTGTCGGATTGGGCAACCCATGACGTGCTGCCGCGCAAACTCTTTCGTAGAGGTCCTGGCGCAAATCTTCGACATCTGCCCTGCTACGCCCTCCCCTGCTCAGAAATTGAATCAACACAGCCTCCAGCGGCAGCACTTCGCGGACGAACCAATCTTCAAGATCGTCCATGCCAATGGCTTCGCCCGAAGCAGGCGAGGTCCGCTCCTCGAATTCGCTTTTTGGTCTGTCTGCCATCCCTCGGCCTTCAGCCTTTGGAGGGTTACGGCTTTCGCCCATACCTATAACAACGGATCATCTCACCGATAGGGCGGAAGAAATTGCGAAATAATCTTGCTGGAAATTGGGCGGAGCAAATGCGGATGAAGCGCCATTCGGACAACGAGCCGACGGACAGCTTTCCCGAAATAGTTGATCGGTCGCAATCAGGGTGAATACTTCGCCGCTCCGCGCCAAATCCGCGTTGCTCGACCTTCTTATGCAACTGAAAGACGCTGTCTGCTACCCAGCTTATTCGTGAATGAATTAGCGACAGCCGTTCAGGCCTTTTGGGCTCTAGCGGGATCACATCGAAAGCGATGGTGGCGCGCTACTGCTACGACCGGAACGGAGTCGTGCCGCACCACATAGTAAGGCGGGAATAGCACCAGCCGTCCCCCTGACGTTAATCCGTTGAGCGAAACGGGGGGCGGATCGCTCCGCCGCCCGGTTCAATCAGCTTCCAAGCAATCGGCTACAAACCCAAACTTACGTTCAGATAGGGACCATAGAAGCCGCGGTTGTAGCTTTTGGGCGTTTCCTGACCGCCGTCTATCGCGTTGAAGAAGGTGTCAGCACGATAGCCAAGGCTGATCTTCGAATTCGTATATTTCACTGAGGCACCAATGTAGCCACCTAGGTTCGGCACGGTAACGCGGCGGGAGCGCGAATAGGTCTCTTCCTTGGTGGCCGGACTATAAGCCTGCACGCAATGGACCGTCGCACCGACTATGCCGCCGGTACAATGCAGATGGTATGTTTGGTCATCGATATTGGTCTTCTGTCTGCCGAAAAGAACGGCTGCATTCACGCCCCAATCAAGCGTCACCTCGCCATTTTCCGGGTCACCAATCACAGATTGGCTTGCCTCCCATGTTATCTCGGGCCCAATGCCACGGAAGTTGCGCACCTCTTGGGTATCGCTGTTGTAAATGTCATGGGATTGATACTTCACAGAAACTGGGAAGTTGTAATGCGGATCGGCATTGAACATAGCCTTAGCATCGGAATGGAACTGCGCGATGCGTATGCCTGCACCAAATATCGAGCTGCCACTACCTCCGAGCATTCCCAATCCTACGTCTTTGCCGAGCGTGAAGTCGATCATGGTATGCTGTTCACTCTCTGCGACATGCGTATCTTCGAATTCATTGTAGGGGGCGAATTTGCAATGGTCGTATCCGGACGGGGTTGGGAACGCCGTGCATGGCGCCTGGCCAATGATTTTTATTGCAGACCTTGTTTCTGGCGGCAGGCTGACGTGGGAAGTCTGCTTTTTCGTCGAACGCCCATAGCGGATGCCAGCTTTTAACACCCATTCGGAGTCGTCAGGCTGGATTGTTATTTTGCCATCCCAGTCGAAACCAGCGCCGGGCGCCTTTTCAAAGTCGACCAGGTTGGGGAGAGAGTCTGGAATTACTGATTCAAACGGCGGCACATATTTTTCGTTTTCTCCGTTTAATATCGCGTAGTTCCCGCCGAACTGAAACCACAACTGAGGTCGCTCGTCGCCGCCTAGAAAATCAAGGCCGGTGCCGCCAGATGCTCCAGCATCGAAGTGTTTGGTGACGCGCACGCCGAACAGACGCGGATCGGTGAGAAACACATTCGTGGTCAAGCCCGAGTCATCGCTATTCAGGAAATCTCCGGTAATTGCCGTCGTATCGAACACGTTCTTGACATAGCCCATGACCTGCCAACCCGACGCATCGCTCAATATCACTGCCAAATTCACATTCGTATAACCCCGTATGCGGTCATACGGATTATCGTTGAATACTCGCGCCCAAGAGTCTGCTTGCCAGTAGAAATCGGAGTGCACGGTCATCGCCCAATCGGGAGATACTGGCAGGGTATAGTCAGCACCCAGTGTCACCGTGAAATGAGGCGCATTCGGGAGTTCGTTTCCGCCAACATTCTTGGCGAAACCTTCGCCATTGTTGGGCGGTAGGCCGAGCCCCTGATTTACAGTGCTTTGATTGACCGTCGGATCGACGCTCAACGGATCATAACCGGGATAAGACATCGGTGGAACGGGAACACCATTTATAGTCGTTGCACCGACCGTGTATGGATATGTGGTGCTGGAATAAGGTAGCTGAGTGACCGGATCGACGCCTTTAAAGTAGGCATAGCCGCACGAGAACGGGCCCTGATTACCTTCTCCACCCAATATCGTGAACTGCTGCTGAATTGCAGCCGCCACATATTCCGGAAAAATGCAGTTTGAAGACTGTCCGACAAACGGCCTCATCAGCACCCAACCCGGCTGGCCGGCGGTGCGATCCATCAGATCGATGGCAGACTGATCATTGTTTATTCTGGTTGCCTCATACCCGCCACCGAACGAGAATTTCAGGCCAGGCACGGGCTCCCACGTTGCTGTCAGTTCGGCGCCCTTGACCGTCGCATCGAAGTTCAGGTTGACCGACGTACGGTCCACGATTTGCGATATCTGGTAGCCCTTATAGTCGTAGAAGAAAACGTCGCCGTTCAGCGTAAGGCCCCCATCGAGCAACGTATTCTTCGTGCCCAACTCGTAGGCATTTATGAATTCAGGTTTAAACGTCAGCGGATGTACAGGGAACGGGTCCGAGTTCTGGTCGGTGGTACCGTATTTCAAAAGAACAGCACCAGGCGGATTGGCACCGCCTGCTTTATAGCCGTGGGAAAAAGAAGCATAAAACATACTCTGATCTGTGAATGAGAGTTTCGGCGACCAGTTCGCGACGGCGCGGCCTGTCCATTGGCCCCAGTTCTGATCAACGACTCCCGTCGAGGCATAGCCGTAACCGTCCGCCAACAATTCGCTGGGATAGTTGATGAAATGCTTTTCGTCGTCTGTCCAACGAAGTCCCGCGGTGAGCTTCAAATCCTCTGTGATATTGTAATAGGCTTCACCGAACCCGGCATACGAGTTCACGACGTAGGGATTCGTGCTCAGGAAATAATTGTGCCCCTGATCATCAAGCGATGCCAGCGGATTTGCATCGGTATAGTGATATCCTAATACACTGCTTCCGTCCTCCGGCGCTATATAGCTTTTGCCGTTGGGCAAACAGCTCGCATTTGAAACACCTGGAGTGTAGGTGCCAATACATCCATTTATGAGCGTGAAAAACGTGAAGGAATTTGAGAAGACATAATATTTTTCGACGGTCTCATAATGCAGATAATTAACTCCGGCACTGAAATTAAATGGTCCCGAGAAATTCGAGGCCACCCGGAATTCCTGACTGAACTGCCAGGCTTTTTCGGTCGACAAATCCTCAACAACGAGACGATCCGAGCAGCCGAGCTGCGGATCACATACGAGCAACGCTCCGGGATAGTTGTGAGCAGGATCAGGCGGAAAATTCGGATCCAATGTGGCGTAGTTCGACGGAAAGCCAGGCGAATATGCAAAAATGCCCGGCGACGTGTTGAAACGATTGAAATCTTCTGTCGACCATAAGAAGTCGCGATTATAGCCAGTGTCGGAATAAAGAGTCAGCGCAGGCGTGGCATTCCAGCTAGCGTTGAATTCGAGTGTATCATTTTTTGCTTTATAATTGGGGTTGAACGCTGATTGAATATTGCGAAGATTGGTCGATTGTCTGGTTTGCGAATATGGATCAACCCCTATGTTGAGGTATCCGACATAACCGATGCCGGAAACAAATGGCAGAGAATAGCCGTTTGGAACGCCAAAACTTCCATAATTGCCGCTTGCTGGGTTACCCTTGTCATAAAGACTGTCCGGCAAGCACGCCTGGCTGAACGTCGCTGCATTTATGGCAAACGTTGTGTTGGCTGACGGCGGCACGGGCACCGTCGATCCATCCGCTGCCGTAAGCGTTGTTGGGCCCGGATCGTTCTTGCAAAGCTGCTTGCCGCTGCGCAACCGATCATCGTCTTCCTGGAAATGCTCCCAGATGAAATAGGTCTGAACGTTAGATGATGGCTTCCAACCGAGCGTTGCACGGCCTGACCACAAGTCCCGTCCGTCAATTGGAGTGTCCGTTGTTTCGTTGAAGCTGTAACCATCTCGTCTAGTCCATTCGCCCGCAACGCGTAGGTCGAGCTTGTCGGTATCGAACGGGATATTGACCATGCCCTCGAAGCGGCGGTTCTTGAAATTGCCGATGTCGACGGAGGCCATTGCTTCGAATTGATCGGTCGGTTTGGCGGAGGTGACGTTCACCACGCCTGCCGTGGCGTTGCGGCCGTAGAGCGTGCCCTGCGGGCCGCGTAGCACTTCGACTTGAGAAACGTCGAAGAATTCCTGTTCGAAGAAGTGGTTGCGGATGAAAGGCGTGTCATTGAACGCCACAGCCACCGCGGGATCCGTCGTTACCGAAATCGCTTGTGTGCCAATGCCGCGAATCTGGAGATTGTAGCCGCTGAAATTCGTCTTCGAGAGGGTCAGGTTTGGCACCTGTTTCACGAGATCGGGACCACCCGCGGTTTGCGTGGCGGTCAACTGCTCTTGCGACAATGCGGTGATCGCAATAGGGATGGATTGCACATCGGCGCCACCCAGTTTGGAAGAAGTGACCGTTACGGTCTCAACAGTGGCGCGTGGGGTAGGCACGGCCTGGGCAAGCTGGAACGACCCGACCAGCGGTGCTTCCTCATTGCGGCTTGAAGCAGCTCGAACCACAGCCAGAACACCGGAGGCATCACGGTGAACGATAAATCCTGTTCCTACGAGGATTTTTGACAGTGCCCGATCGGCGTTGATATCACCCGATACGCCGTCAGTCTGAACTCCTTCCACAGCCTTCGTTACATAAAGAAGCGGTGTTCCGGTCTGCGAGGTATAGCTGTCGAGCGCCGACTTCAAGTCGCCATGCGGAATATTGAAACTTTCCGCATGCGCTAACGTGGCAAATGTCAGCCCGCCAATTGCCGCCGTAGTCTTGAGGTAGCTGCAATAGTTCGAGTTCATGTGTCCCCCCTTTAAGCCTCCGTGGAATCGGAACGCTCAGCGTGAAATGACCAATTCATTGCCCCGGCTCGCGACACGAAGCCCGAGCAGTTGGTGTGCAACGCGAGCAAATGCCCCCGTGTCGTGTACCGGAAATGTCCCGCCGATGCCGATCTTCGCAGTCTCGCTGTCGGCGACCGTTAGCTTCGTCGCGTTGTAGCGGTTGAGTTCAGCCACCACGTCGCCGAGCGGCGTGTTGCTGAACACGAGCAGCCCTCGCCGCCAAGCGAGAGCGTCTTTCAATTGCCGTTGCGGCCGTTTCGTGATCGCGAGCGTTTCTGCGGTCGCAATTGCTACGTCGCCGGGAGTAAGCGTGGCGGACGCCGTATCGCGTTGCGGGCCAATGCCATCTACACGCGCGCTTCCTTCAAGCAACGATACTCTGAGCAGCGACGCATCGCGTCGAATGACGAATTTTGTACCCAGATCCGTTACGCGATGATCGCCGGCGACGACGACGAATGGACGCGCCGTATCGTGTTTGATCTGAAAATATGCCTCACCTTTGTCGAGAACAACCAATCTTGCGTTGCCTTCGATGAGGCGAAGTCGGGTGTTGGTATTCAGTTCGATAGTAGAACCATCGCCGAGCGTCACGACTTCATGACCACCGGTGCCAGTGGCGAACGACTTTTCAGCGGGTTTTGCCGAATAGAGCGTGCTAAGACCGGCCAACGCCGACACGGCAATGACAGCCGCTGCAACCTTAACAATTGTTGGCCGTACAGATTTTTGCGGCTGCCCGGTCCACGGTTTGATTGCAGTCCGCAGAGCCGCAAGTCGATTTGTACGTTCCCACGTAGCTTCCAGGCGCCAATAGGCGAGAAGATTTCCGCTCGATTCCGCGAGCCAGGCATCGAGCGCCGCCTGCTTTTCGCTCGACCAGTCACCAGACATTCGCTCTGTTAGCCAGTCGGCTGCCTGAGCCAAGACTGCTTCGGCACCGGATTCAATTTCGGTATCGACATTATCTTGAGAAGTCATAACTTGTCTCGCGGTTTGCGCGGCTCGCCATACAGAATCGTCGCCAGGGCGCGCATTCCGAGACCGAGATAGAACTTTACAGTCTTCTCGGTGACGCCCATGCGTAGCGCGATCTCTTTTCCGTTCAAACCATCGACCTGCCGTAAGATGATCGCTTCTTTTGAGCGCGGTGCGATCTTGTCGAGCGCGTCTTGGACCCTTCGCAGCTCTTCTCGCGCAATCGTCGTTTCGTCCGGACCCGGCGCATCGGCAGCGACGCCAAGCGCCTCTAGATTTTCAGCGGTCGTTAACGGAATGACCTTTTCGCGCCGCAAGCGATCGACGAGCAGATTGTGCGCGGTCGTGAAAACAAAGGATTTCGTGGAAGCGGGCATCTCGACACGGGCCGCCTCATAGACGCGAACGTAAACGTCTTGCAGGAGGTCCGCGATCTCGGCGCTGCTTTGGCGGTTGTTCCGCAGATAGCCTCTAAGTGCCGCTTCCAAGGGTAGAACCTCTCGCACAAACCACCTATGAAGGTCAGGCACGCGCCTGCTCACGTCCTGAGCCTCTGGACCAGCGCCTTCACGATTGGTTTCCGACGTATCTGCCATCCCCCAAGTGCTCTCCGCCTAAGGGGTTATAATTTCGACGTTCTTGAGTGAGACGAAACAAGCGGAAAAAAGTCGGTAGCGAGACAAAGAATTTTATTGCCAGTAGGACAAGAGGAGGCCGCCAGGGTTGGCACCCCTGTGAAAGAAAATGTCGCGGTAGATGGTTGGACCGCTCGCATCTCAGACCCACGTTCGGCGCAACAAGCCCGCCAGACGCAGATCGCGATTGCAAGTTTTTTTTAAACTGACGCCAAGCCGTCGCGACCTTGCAGATGGAATGCGTTGCTCTCTGCCGCGCATTTCCATTGTCGCAAACGCACCCGTTCGCCGAACTGCGATTGGATCTTACGTAGGGTGTTATCGCAAGCCGTCAGGTGCTTGCCTGTTAGTCCATTGTCCGCTACGGGTCGCCTGCTAGCGCATAAACTTCGCGAGAAATCCAATGACTAGGTTTGCGGCCACGTAGCCTTCTTCGATCGTTGCGATTATGTCTTTTGCAAACGGTGCTTAGACACAGGCTGAGAAGACTTCCCCATGGACAGACCGATGAAACCCGTTGCCCGCGGTCTTTGCTAGGCACTTACGAGGTTTGCTTCAACGGTGGTCCATTGCTGAAGTAGTGGCAGAAAACACAAATGCAGAAGAAACCAGCAAGCGTATTCCGCATCGTCGGAAAAAAACCTTCCGGCCGAGAACTGCCCATGAGCGATTGCGTGGCGAACGCCCGGCCCTCCACGCAATAGAAACAAATTCTCGATTTCGTAGGCTATTTCTTCGCCCAAGACGCCAACGATCTGCTCACGCATGGCCTCGAATAGGGACGTTATTGAGCGATCTTCTTGGGTTCCATCGCTTTTCATTGTGGTGACATCTTCACCTGCGTTGATAAGAATGTATCGAAGAGAATTCTCCAGTTGCGGGACCAAGATGCTGGTCGCTGATATAGCATCCCCACCAAACCATCGGGCGAAGCCTTGGGCAAAAACCTGCTCGTATCCCGGCGGGACAAACGGGCTTTCCTGAAGGAGCGGCAGCAACAGTTCTGTGGTTATGCCGTGCTCGGCATTGATGATAGCGCGCGCTGGACGAATGGCGCTCGCTGTCAGAAGGCTTCTGCGGATACTCTCGTGCTGGACAATCTTAAATCGTAGTCCCGCATCCTGTTCAGCGGGGTCAGCGCCGCTTCGCCCGGGAACCTGGAGCTTGACCTTTCCACCTTGATCAAGGACTGACGTTGAAAAGAGCGACGATAGAGGCGCCCCTTTGATCGCGTCCAATGCGTTAGCGATAAGGTCAGCGGGCGATGGTGATCTGGATGCCAAAATAAACGAAAAAAACGCAGACGCTAGCGACTTACCCGAGACCTTCTCTTCGACGCCCTTTATGATGTCACCGATGTTGGTCGAATGGCTAATTGGCGTGAATTCGTCCAATGTCCTGGCTTGAACATCGATCAATCGTTTGCGCAATTCGTTGCGGCGCTCTTTCTTGGCCCTTACGTGGCCATAACCTGCGATCGCGCGAGTAAGCCAATGGCTTTCCAACATAGGTGCGTGCGTCAGAGTATCGGCTCGGGAAACACAGCACTCGGCCGCCTTGATGGTAAGGCGCATTTCGTTTTCTGAATCTCGAGCATCCCGGAAAGCCCTACTGGCGCGTTCCAAAAGGGCCAAGGCTGAGTGGGTGTCTTTAAGTGATGGCAAGCCATCGAACAGATCTTCGGCTTGCTTGGCGACGTCGGCGGAGGGCGAGATGGAAAAGTCGAGATCGAGATCTGAGGACTGAAGAAATCCGTGCAGATATTTGCGCTCAAAGGCATCTTCGCGAGCAGTACGGACCGCCAGCTGCAGTGGGAGAGGCAGCCCTGTCCTGCCGCCCGTGAGAATAGCGATCTGGCAAGCCCGTCGGAGCCGCTTAATGACGTCATAATCGGTGAGATCGCCGGTCTCTGAGCGCCGTTCCAGGTTACCGGCGCGCAAATCCTCGACAGACGCACAATAAGCACCAATCGCTTCCAGCCCGCAGGTCGCTAACTTTCGATTGTTTAGCCAAACAATATCCGCAATACGTGCACGCAGGACTGGATGAGAAAGTGACCCGATACAACCGGCCAGGGCTTCGTTTAGAGGTCCGGGAATATCAGACGGAATGATCGACCGTCGGCCATCAGGTAGGACAAAGAGAGGCCCAAAGGGCTCCGCTCTGTCACCTGGTTTGAAATGCATGTCGCATAGGGATTGGAGTAGACCATAAACCAGACCCTCTATCGCGCTTCCTTCCTTCTCGGCAGCTAACGCGGCTTGCCGAAAAAGATTACCAAGCTCTCTGGTACTAAAGGCGCGACTACCCCCTATCGGCTTATTCAGATCGACCGATGCAAGTTCCTCCGGCGTCACCGAGGTGACGTGGCGCGCTGCGTCAGTGGTTTCTTGAGAAGGCAGCTCATCTGTCATCACTGTGTCCACTAGAAGTCAACAAATACTTGTACGGAAACAACTGTATCGGAAAATTTTGCGCGCTCCGGTATAAGTCGAATATTTGCGCAATGCTACTGCTGTTTCATTGTGTCCTAGAGCAGAACGTTTCGGGATCCCGAGTATGCGAGATCATGGGACAGAGCCTGCCTTAAACCGCAACAAAAGCGGAAAAAGACTCCTGTTTCCGATCCCAAACGGCCTATTTGGCTTTGGGCATTCTCTTCTGCGTCGTCGATTTCCGGTAGACCATCTCATCGCGTTTTAGTTTCTTCTCTGCGGCATGGATGTCACGCGGAATTTCTCTCATCAATCTATTTAGAATCTTTCCAATGACGAGATCATCGAGTATCCACGGCGCTGCATCTGACGGTAGCAGCATGCAAATCTGCACGAAGCTCATTGCGCATACCTGGGCAGGATCCGTCAGCCCCGCATTGCTGTGACCGGCCACAATCGCTCCAGTCCCTTTTAATGCGCCCAAGCGGTAAAACGCGCCCTTAGGGGTGGCATGAACATTATATGTTGCGAATTTGTAGTAGGATCGCATTTCAGGCGTACCAACGGCACTTTCAATCTTGTCGAAGTTCACGCCGCCACCTCGAAAATGGTCTGCAGCCCATCCGTATTGTTGAACGAAGTCGCGTCCATATTTCGCGACAAGACCATTGAAGTCTGCGTCAATTTTGGTCCGAACCTTTTCCGATAACGGTTTGTAGCCGAGAGCTGCATAATTTTTATCAAAAAGATCGGCTGCACGTTTCGATTCAACAATTTGAAACATCTTATATTTGACCGCGACCTCCTCCCCGTGCGTATGAATAAATGTTGCCACCGTCGTCAATTCATGAAGTGTACGCCAACGCGCCATCGCACCGTCAGCCAAGCCATTTTCTAGCAAGACGATGATTTCCGTAACAACTTGGCATGCACGCACATGTAGACGATATAAGACATCATCGAGCGTTGATAATTCCCCGCTCTGCGCCAATTTGCGTTCGTGGATGCCACCCGCCCATTCGCGAGCGATTGTTAGCATCATTCTTAATTTGTGAAGTCCGACGCCATACCGCCCGTCGAGACGTCTTCTAAACCCATTCATATCTTTCTGTTGCGCGCGTATTTCCTTTGGGAGACGCCTATAGAGCGCGTTGTATAGAATTTTCGCGACGCTCTCAGCAGAAGACTCGACGATCTTTTGCCAACCGTCGTCGTTAAAATTCTCGACTAACTCGACGATCTGGTTAGCGTCATCCTCCGTTAGTGTGATATTCGCATTTGGGCCTTTGCTAGGAATGCGAAAATTGCGGGTTTTTCCGGCAAGTATTGCGTCAGCCATTTTTGTAAGCGTCTTTTTAGATACCTTCTCCCCGGCGGCAGCGAGTTTATCTGTCAGCACCTTTTCGATCGCCATGCGCGGCACCGATTGGGCAAACTCCTCGAGCAGTGCCTGCATTTCCATCATCGGTACTGTCCTCATTTGAATTGATTCAAGGTGTTATGGGGAAAGGCGCCCTCCCCTGCTTAATGGAAGCCAGAACGTTACAAATATGAGATAAATGGTACAGCTAAGCTTGAAATAATGTTGGCACTGGAAGACAATATAGGGAGTTTTAGGGACTGAAACCGTGAAGAGCAAAGCACAGCTACAGTTATATTCGGCCAAAAATCCCGCTCCCGTTGACTTGCAAGGAAAATGGGCCAACGAACTCGGTTCTGTGATGAGTATTACAAAGCAGAACGGCAATTCGTTTTCGGGAGAATATACGAGCAAAGTAAGCGGCACCAATAAAGAGGTTACCGGCACCCTTTCAGGCACGATTGCGCGTGATGCAATTGGGTTCACGGTGAATTGGGAACCCGCACTACATTCCGTGACGTCATGGTCTGGCAAATTGCTCGTGTCCGACCAAGGTTCACCGCTCATTTACACGCTGTGGCAATTGTCAGTCGGAATTAATGACCCTAAAGAGCTCTGGGAGTCCATTCTGGCGGGGGCGGATATATTTACCCAACTTGCTTGAGGCGTCAGCGCTTCTGAACCAGGCGGTTCGCATTGGATCGGACAACTGTCTTACGCGGCACATCAACACGTAGATTCGCTATCGGTTTTACTGTCACCCCACCCTCAGGTCCGGTTTGCGGTCGAAGATTGGGGGGCGATTATTCGTTCATAGAGCTTTCGGCAAAAAATCTCGAAGTCTTGAGTCTGATTTCTCTGAGTGATCGTATCGAGTTGGAATTCGAGCGCCGCATTTTCCAACGCATAGGCTGACCTATTGCCTGTGTCGGAACAATATTACGGCCGCCCATAAAACGTGACGGCGAGATGCGTGACCTCGCCGTGAGCTGCCAGACCTGTCCGACTTTTCTCATGGGACAAAATCCAACTCAAAACGTTACGCGAGGCGGATCCGGAACCGCCCTCTCTCTTGTCAATTAAACCAATAGGTTAAGTAAGCACGGAATCAAAATCTGTTTGCGAAATAATTTGTCGCAACAGGCCCGCCACCCATCGCATCATCGTTTTGAATTTTATGATTCGATGTTTGACAGCTGCTAAGAACGGTTGCCTCTTTGTCTAGAGCCATGCGCACTGATTTGGAACTAAAACCATTCAATTCCGAGCGCGTCTACGGCCTCGTAGAACAAGTCTATGCGGTAGTAACGAGCGGCGTCGACTTTGACATGAAATACATAAGCTGGCTTTGGTTCGAGGGTTTCGTCGAGCGAGTCGCAACACCCAACAAGCAGACGATATTGCACGAAACTATCCATGCAGTGGCATTTTGCTATCTCGAATATTCCACGAGGAAATTTCCTCGCGAATGCGTCGACGACTATCGGAGTCTTCTCAAAGAGGCCAAAATGGCGATTCCGAAATGGTTGACCAAAAAGCAAGTGGAAAGTCACGTTTGTGAGTTGGATCCGATGCTGGCTAAGGCCAGCGAAATATTGGTTCCACCGGTCTTTCACGTGCTATTTTCCGATCGCGACTTTGTGACTATCTTTCAGTCGCGAATAGCGGAACTAGCCTGCGAACTTAAGCATGCAGATTTTCCTGAACTTCTATTGTCTGATGGAATTTTTAAAAGGCCGAATTACATCCCCACATGGCTAAAGGCTGCAATTTTTCATCGAGACCACGGACGCTGCCAGCACTGTTGGAAAGATTTAACGGGACTAGGATCGCCAGTAACCGATCTCCATCTGGATCACATCGTGCCACTTGCACAATCGGGTTCTAACGACCCAACAAACTTCCAACTTTCATGCAGAGCATGCAACTTAAAGAAGGGTAAAAAGAATCGAAATACGCCCGGCAGATATACGCCCTATTGGTAATCGCAGAATGTCTAGACCAATTCGACGAACTCGTCTTGCCAATGCAATTGAGTGGGCGATAGCCCGAATGAGGTGAAGATGTTTGAGGGCTCACAGCTGGCCAACACCAAGTTCGTGTACCTCGCGGAAGGTGCATATGGCGCAGTTTTCGTTGATCGTGAACGCAATCGAGTACGGAAAATTGCGTACCGAAAACAGAACTTCGACGAAGTACATTGTCGAGAAATTTTCAAGGCCGAGCTTGACGCGCTTCGCATCGCTGAAAGCCGGGAAGAGTTGGTCTCGTTGATCGCCGCGCCAGTGGATCAGTTAGAAGGCGTTGTAATTCTCGGTTCCGATGCAAGAGATATTTCGATGAAATTTTACACTGATTTGGTCTTCGAGGCCGAATTTATTGAGGGGATATTTGTAAAGATAGGTGCCACTTTTGCATCGAACCGCGAGCTCATTAAAAGAAAATTCCGAGCGGCAGGCATAAAACATTTGGCAGACGCGAGCGTTGTCGTTGATCAAGGAAAAATTCAGAAGGTGATTGATATCGCTACTCATGAAATAGAGGCTTTCTGGGATATCTACCGACTGCAACTTTGAATTCCATTTAATACAGCGCCTTCTCGAAACGGTTTGCGGAATGTTTACGCGAAGTCCTGTCCCAATTGGTCGCATGGGCGCTAAGGTACAATCTTCCATTGATACGACCCTGCGTTAGGCATTTTCTCCAACTTGCCCGGCACACCATTATGGACGAAACGTCCCCATGCCTTGCCATAGGGCCATTTGCCGATGTCCACCTGCTCCACAAGGTAAGCACTGACTGCTGGATTCCACGTCCAGCGAATCACTTTGAACGGAAGTAGTTCTCCATTTTCTTTCCAGAGCTGGAAAATATTTTTATTGCATTCCGGGTTCACAGTATCACTCCACGCTCTCTTCATCGACAATTTGGCATATGTTCATCACGCTAGAAATCGCTTTTTCGCCAACGGCTGAAGCGCCGAGAAGTACAGCGATAGGTTCGCCACCAGCGCGTTTGTTGCGACGAGACCAGGCGAGTTCAAAGACCTGCCGTCATTTCTCACATCGACTGGGTTTTACGATCGAGAATATTTCGCTGATCGCAACGGCTTCGCGAACGGCGTGCTTCTGATGGCAAAGAAGTTGATCAGCCTATCGGTCGATGCCTCTTATGCTTGCTGGTTCATTTTCCAGCTTTGCTTTCTACCGCTGCTGCCGGATTGGGCCGAGCTAACGCGTGAACTCGGCAGCTAATATAGCTGAACATTCCAATATTTCTTTGGCCGTTACATTTCGCCTCTAGCGGAACGTTACTTTGCCTTCTCAAAGAGAACGCCGAGCACCGGCCAGATGCCGACAATGCTCGCGCTCGAGCCTGGCTTTTCGCCTAGAAGTACAGGTCCGAAATCGCCGCCAATTTCTAGACTCTCCATTATTACGTAGCCCTTTGGCCCAGACCGCAGCCTCTTGAAGTATCTCAAGCCATCGGAATCTTCGACAATAACCGGTGCACCCTGAAGTTTGATGAGCGCCTCAGCTAGTGGCATCTGCTTTGCGATGATTAGAAACTGGCCATCAAGTGCGTGAGGCTCTGCACTCTGCCCTCTGACAGTGACTAAACCCTGCATATTAGAAAATGCCGACTTTACACTTGCCTCACCGCCGCAGTCGCAGAATTCATGTTCGCTTATATGCCCGAGTCCATCTCCGTTGCCATAAAGAACGCCGACAATCTTATGCAGTGACAGCGTTGACAACTTCGCCACTACAGGGGATGCGATCTTCCTGGGGTTAATCGCGTTTGCCGTAAGAACTGCTACGTCCGAGTGGTTATCTGCAATCTCCAGACGCCGGGCAAGCAAACGGTCGTCGCTCATTGCTACCACTAGCGATTTGGCAGTCGGCCCCTGATGCTCGCAGACTAAAATCATATCGCCAGGGCGCCCGACTGGCTCCAGCGTTGCGGCAGTAAGCCTAAATGCGAAGTGATCCTTCAGTTCGACAACCTCTTTCGGCGAGCCATCGATGTTCAAGTCCATACAGCCGTCGGCGGCCTTCCCGTCGCTCAGCGCCGCAGCGGAACCAACCACCGGAAGAGTGATCGCCTTCACGACTGTCTTGTACCCTTCTGGAAGGCTGACACTCGGGGGCAAAGCATGTAGGGCGGTGAGCCCGCCGTGAAGCGCCCGATGTTCGCGGACGATGCGGAATGCGCGCTCAAGCGTAGGGCGCAGCGTCGTCGTCCAATACTTCTGGACATCGACAGCCTCGGTCATTCCAAGTTGAGCGCCGGTCGCGTGATGCGCAACTTCAATGTACTTGATTGCCGAAATACCCTTCCCAAGCGCTCCGGCCAAGTCATCAAAGACCTTGCGCGCCCATGGTTCATTCTTGCCGGCGTGCAGCTGCCGGATTTTCTCACGGCAGTCACCAAGCAATGCCATGTTGGTGTCGATATCTTCGCCTCTAAGCATCAGGCGAAGCATGCCTTCAGCAAAGACCCGCATTGCGGCCATAAAATCTTGCGCAGCCTTTGGCGTCTTTTCCTGCGAAACTCGTGCCCATCGACGGTTCAGCTCGTCTCCGTCAAAGACGCCAATGTGCCCGAGCTCGGTGCCGGCAGACGCAAGCATAGCGTGGCGCCCCGATACGCCATCAATCTCCAAGAGAGACAGAAACTGCTCGTCATAGGAGCCCAGTACAATCTGGACCCCGGTTGTCGCTTTTTGGAGCTTGGCAATCTGCTCCGCCCACCTGTGGCGGTGTTCGCTATCGAAGGTTTGCTGCGGATCGTCGAGCACTAAGATAGGTAACTGATCCGTGCCAGCCTGCTCGACAGCCTCCTGGCGCAGCGCAAAAATAAATGCCCACAACACGCCTCTCACCCAGGACGTGTTTGCGACAAGCGTGGCATCCACACAAATTTCGTCCGACATTGCCCCGTGGATCACGAGGCCCGTCTTCTTCTCGAGAGAAGCGCCTTGGAACTGCACGGCGTCGGATATATAAGTCTCGCCGTGGATTTTGCCGATCCTGCCCGACAGGTCATTGAGCGCATCGCGGGTTTGAGCGTCCGCGTATTTGTCCAAGGTCTTGAGGGGTGCTAATGCGTCGGCAATGTCCTGACGCTGTGCAATCTCTTTCGCTATTGCGCTTGCCTTCACTCCGTGCCCCCAAGCGAGCCGCATCGCAGCGGCGCCTATCCGGTACGGCTCGGCCTCTCCCATGGATTTGCTGAGGCGGGTGATATGCGCGCTCAATGTTTCGGGGTCGGTTTCGGGAATTGTGCCATCGGGCAGCGGGTCGCTCTTGGACACCGCCTTCCACCACTTCGTCCAATTAGCTTGCTCGGCCTCAAACCATTCCGTATCCGCTACGAGCTGCTCTAGCTTCTGGATGCTGTTCAATACGGCGCTTGTCCCAGGCATGGACTCCGCTGCGGTTGCCACGGTTTCAGATTCTGCGGTAGGGCATGCATCAATAGCGTTTTGTGCCAATGAGGCGAATTTGGTGAGCGTCTTGGAATATCTATCAGCACTCACGAGCGCCTTGGTCATGTCGGCAACCAGTCCCTCCCGAAGTGATGCGGGTATCTTATCTGCAAGATACTTTTTGAGCGGCTGCGGTAGGGACGCTTCGAGCGTCAAGCGTATGGCATTTACATTGTCGGACAGCTTGCGGGTCGCTGTCTCCCCTGCCGTCTGCAAGGCAGTCAGTTCCGCTTGAAGAGAAGGGTTGTCGGCCAAGGAGTGGGTGCACGTGGGGCACTCACCGATAGCCCCGCCGCCATGGTCAGCGTGCCAACGCGCGGCAAGCGCCTTGAGCTGATAGCGGTTGTCGGCCTGGGCGGCTTGATGATAGCCGATTGCCGCTGCAAGCGCCGTTCTGGCTTCTGCGATGGCATTCGCCATCGCAGCGCGTGCGGTCGCATCGAGATTGTGCGCCACAGTTTCCGCGAAAGCCCAAGTCGATGAGCCCGCAAGACCGTTGTCGATGTCCTTCTCTGCCTCGGCTAACGCCAATACGATCTGCTTCTGCACCTGAGTGTCGGCGGTATTGAGGCCTGGCGCTAGATCGTCAGAAACAACCTTCGTCAGCTCGGCAGCCTTTTCGCTGAGGGATTTTCCGAGCGCCGCGAATGCGCCGTTCGCGTCATCGGTATCGCTAGGCTTGAAGCTTGGGATTGTGATGCCAACGGGAGCAAGTGCAGTTCGTGCCGCTTCGATTTGGATGTTGAAATTCTGCAACGCGCTATCAAGCTCGTTGCTCTTGTATGAGAGATAGTCGCGACCCTTGTGGCAAAGCCCTTGGACAAAAACGCCTAGATCGATCAGCTCGTCGAGCCCGGTGAGCGCTTGCACGGCAGCTGTCAGCTGATCCTTATTGTCGCTGTCAAAGCGTATCTTCGGCAGCCGTGCCGGCATCAACATGCCGGTCTCCAGAAGGACAGACGGAAACTGGAGAACGGAATCGATGGTATAGTCAGGCTTCGTGCCTTTCAACGTCCGGACGACTGAGGCCAATTTCCCGGCCGGATTCGAGAAAACCACCTCAACCCTTACATCCGGTCCGGCAACGATGCCCGCTGCGGTCTTTGGATATGTCGCGACTGGAGGCCATTCGCCAATTTTCTGAACGGCTGCACTGAGAATAGGTTTGATCTCGCTCGCTGAGGCGTCGCTCTGGTCACGCGGACGTTCCCCGGTCAGCGCCCAAACGATCGCGGCAGCTAGGGATGATTTGCCGCTGCCATTCGGTCCATCGAGAAGAAGGCTTTCTTTTTCGAGTTCGAGCTCGAATTCGGGACCGTTCCATGCGTTCACACCACCGAAGCCTTTCGCCTTAATGGCGTGAATTTTCCAAGGCCCTTCCGGCGGCGATTGCGTTGCCGTTGCCGCATTCTCTGCCGCCGGATCGCCGGCGGCAATGAACGCGGCCGCGAGACCCTTACAGAATGCATCGGGGATATTTTTCACTTCCCTGATTTTTGAATCGAGAAGATAGGCCAAGAGCCGGCGCTGCTTCGGTTCCGGCAGTGCTATTGCACCAGCCTTACCGCCGGCGTCTTTCCATCCAAGGGCTTTACCCTTGAGAAGATCGGCTTTTATTTCGGCCTTGGTGAGCCTTGCCATGTTGCGCCCCGCCCCTTGTGCAACTAGAAGTATAACCAACTCAGAAACGTCGGGAAAGCTCATAGCCCTTGCGACGGGCAAAGCCTTCTAAGTTGCTGCCCGTCGACTGGATTTTATCCGCGAAGCAAGCGCAGGCTGAATGTATGAATAAAGATGAGATGGCGAGGGTCGCCGACCTACTCCGTCAGTTCGAGCGCGACGGCCCGGAAAATCCACAACAAGGCGAAAAGCTAATCGCAGAAGTTTTTCGCGTGTGCGGCCAGGAAGTCGTCGAGTCCGGTTTCGCAGAAACCGGCATGCGTAACATCGACTGCTTTTTCCGCACAACCTTAGCCGGGAAACCGCAGACCATTGGCGTCGAAATAAAGGCGGGCAATGTCGCTGCTGACGACGCAACGGTGGACTACGCCTACCACATGCTAGAAACAGGGCGCTTCGACCGCTTTATGGTCGTCTCCCGGTTAGGCTACACGCAAGCTGCTATTGCTCGCGCCGACAAGTACGGCTGGGGCGAGGTCGATCTTCTTGACCCTCAAGGCCTTCACAACTGGATTTTCCGCAGAAGGGAAGAGCCGAAGGAAGAGTCCGACGCCTACGACCTCATAATCACAAGCGCCATGCGGCAGTTGGCGCTGGCGATTGCGGATAAACCGGAAATTCTTTGGCGGGTAGAATGGCGAGAGTTGGAGAAAGTCCTCCGCCAAGCATTCGACGGCATCGGCTACGAGACAACGCTGACGCGTCCCGCCAAAGATGGCGGTTTCGACCTCGAACTCACCGCTTGGGACGGTGGCGTGCGCCACACCTATATCGTTGAGGTTAAGCACTGGAAGGAGAAACGCCCTGGCTCTGGCGAGCTCAGGAAGCTTATCAGCGTCACGGCATCGAAAAAGGCGACCGGCGGGCTGCTGCTCTCGAGCTCCGGTTTCACCGATAACATCCATACTGGTATGGCCGAGTACACAGAGCCGCGACCTATCAGGCTCGGCGACGGCGAGAAGATCGTTTCGCTTTGCAGGCTCTTAAAGCGCACGAGTAGTCCGTACTGGATTCCGATCAGTTCGCCTGGCACGACACTCTTCGACGGCACGAAGGAGCCAACCGCCACCTACGGCACTCACTAGGTGATGGGAGTTGGCGCGGCCAGGCCGCTTTGGCGTCCTAGCCGAAGTGATAGCCCCTCGCGCTAAAGGACTACAAGCTTCTCTGCCGGCTTCCCGGCCGCGGAATGGTGCCAGATTTCGACGCCGTCTACGCCCTGCTCGATGGCAGCAGCTTTTGCCACGCGCCTCATTAACGACTCCGGTTCAGGTCGGCTGAACGGAAGGCGGGACTTGGAGAGTCACGCCAGCGAAACGAACGATTTGAGTGACGGCTTATTCCAGTGGTTGCTCGCTGCATCGGTAGCTAACCAGCATTATTTAGCATCGGCGCCATCAGTTTCGGTAAGCGGTTTCGCTTCCAAAAGCTCACGTAGACCCAATTTGTCAGCGAAGCTCTTATTGCGTCTGTGAGCACGTCCATAGATGCCTGATAGCTTACTAATCTCTATTTGCGCGTAAGCTAAATGCGAACGGTCCTTAATTGAGACTATCGGGATGTCGTTGCGCATCCAATCTCCGCTAACCGTCTCTTTGTAGTCCCCAGGCAGGTCGGTATTCGGATTGAACTTTTCGCCGATGAGATAACAATAAAATTTTTCGACGCGTCGCACCGAATAGTTCGCAATCAGATTGCAATACTTGATCATCTGATTGAGATGGTCTGACAAATCGACGTCGGGGGCTTTGAATTCAACAAGCACACATTTACCCTCTTCGGGGTACAGGAAAATATCTGGCCGCATCGTCGGTTTAACGCCCAGCGCGGTGATTTCCGCTTCCGAGATTGGCCGGAGCAAGGGTTGACCTTGTTCATCGACGATTTGATTAATGGGCAAATCCGAGCAGCCACCAAAGTGCACATATTCTTCGTTAAGCACCCATAAGTCATTCAGTTGCCCGGTATCGCCAACTTTGCGCTTGAAAATGAGATCGTGGATCAGTCCTTCGCGGTCTTTCTTCACTCCGGGAGTGCTGTCTATCTGATAGGTCAGTTCTTGCGCCAGAATCTTGCGAAGTACCTCAGCAACCATATCGCGGCGGATAACGTAACGCCCAAGCTCCTCCCGGTTCTGTTGCGGGATAAGCTGGAGCAACTCCGCGCTTTTGGCATGTAATTCTTCCTGATAGGTATCGGAAGTGGGATTGAGCGTATTCAACTCGCTGAATACCTTTTGAATCTTCAAGCTCTCTTTCGACAGATAGTCAGCCTGCTCTTTATAAAGTTTTTCCGTGATTTTCGCGGGCGTGTCGCTCAGCCGAACGTTGGCACGACGCGCAATTTGCAAAGAGATTCCATTCTGTCGCGCGATTTCCTCGACGCGGTTATCCCGTTCCTTTTGTACGTCGAGCACATCTTTGTAGATACCGGGAATCGCCTCGTTGATGCCCTTCTTGATGTCATCGAAAAACAAAAACTGTTCACCTGGCAGATACAGGTCACCCTCGCGGATCTTGCTTTCCACCGCCTTTTGGTCAGGGAATTGGAAGCTATCGACCGAGTCGCTGACATTGTTCGGTTCGTCTAGCGCCGGTCCATAGAAGGCCGTGAGGAACCGTTTACCGTTAATGGTGTCCTGTTTATTGATGGCCTCGTAATGGACCGGTGCGACGGTTACACCCTTACTGCACAGCCAGACGCCATTGCTTGAGAGGTCGTTCACCGGCAGCTTGAAATGAGCCCATTCAAGAACTTCTTCCTTATCTGGCACGCTAACCCAATCGATATTGGTAGGGTCGTTGACGTTCGCCAACTGAGTGTATTGCACCTTTATCTGGCCCGAGTCTGCCGGCGCGGGCATGTCCTCGGGCGCAATGGATGCGGAAGAGACCGGCTTTCCGTTTTTCTTGAAGATGATATCGATAATGGGAGCTCTGTTTTTTTCTTTCTTTCACTCCAAGTAGTAACGGAGCATGAACTTGCCCTTTAGGTCGCGGACTATGTCTTCGATCTCCAAGGCATCGAAATAAGCGCGCTCGCGTTCCAACGCATTGCCAGCCAGGAAAGTGATGGTTGTTCCCGACGCATGCTTTTCCGCGTCTATTGTATTTTTTTCGTCATAGATGAACTTCGTCGCGGTGCATGAGAAGCTGCGCTTATAGTGTTCGCCCCCCTCCACATAGTAACTTGTAACATCCAATCGATCGAACCGATGCACGAATTGGATTCGGCCGGACCCGCGGTTATTGTAGCCTTTCGTCTTGTCCAGTAGCGTCTCGAAGCGGGCGTAGTTTTGTGAGTCAAAACCCAGGCCATTGTCCTGCACGGTTATCTTGCTAAGGGTTTTCTTTTCGTCGAGAAGCCCCGTGAAATCGAATGTGATAGTGATCGTTGGCTTTACATTCGCAGCAAAGACGTCTTTCTGAAGGATAGCTTCGAGCGAATTGGCGATTGCCTCGCGCAGAGGAGATAGAGCGTATTTCGATTTCTTGATGTTCTCCATCAAGCTCTTGAATACAGTCTTTACGGTCGTTTCTGACATTATTTCCCCTGCAGCCAGTTCTATGCACTGGCCCGTCGTCATATCATTACCTGAATCTACTGTCCTGCATTTTCAACCAAATAGTTTTCAAAACAGTCCATTCGGGTCGAAAACGGTGGGGCAGTCGATAGGAAAAATCTGCCACGCCGTCCAAGTCGCCCTGGCTGTGAATTTGCCGCGCATCTACTGTGTCCAATCGCTCCAGCCGCAATCCTTGCAATCGATCAAGTAATATACGTCGTCGCGCGCATAGTCAGTTGCACTGTGGCGATGCAAATTGGCCGAAGCGCAGCTCGGGCACACAACAACACCGAACGGGTCTCCTTCCGTTGCTTCGCGCGAAATGGTATTCAATTTTGTCTGAAGAATTTGAGCCAATTCTACATTGCCGGGGTTACCCGCGATCTGCTCGGCAACCTGTTCGAGAGTTATAGTTCCGTTAGAGAGATCGAAGCCCCGATAGTCGGCCACGAGCACAGGCAATGCCGTGTCGTCCACTATAATCGGAATCACCAGTAGCGTTTCGTCGTCAACACGGCGGCGAACATAAGCCCGCACCTCGGTGCCGACCCATTTCGAGGCGTGTGCCAGGCCCGACCACACGAGAATGAAGGCATCGCTGCCCGCAAGTCCTTCTTCGATGCCTCCGGTAAGTGACTGGCCTGGTTTGATCTCCCATTCATCGAACCAAACGTCTACCCCTTGGGCCACCAAAAGCGTGGCAAGAGCCCGGGCGGTCGTCTTGTCCGCTTTATTGTGACTGATAAACGCCCGCACCGCTCGCTCCCTTCTTGAAAACCGATCCCGAAATCAAGCTACCACGCCTCGAAATCCGTAAGTGACTCAGAGCCTTACAGATTAGGAATTTTTCGACTCGACTAAATGCGTCCGAAAGTGATGCCACCCAAACCACGTCATTAGAATAATCCTGGCGGTTGCTCGGGCGGCTCCGGCTTCCTAGGGCGCGGCTGCGGATTCTGCGGTGGCTCCGGCCCCATGCTCCAATCGCCCTTACAAACTGAGAGCATCACTTTTAATTCGTCGATGGTCGCGGGTTATCTCCTTCGACGACTCAAACGTGTTCTCCGTTCTCCCGCTTCGACAGTCGCCCATTCAAAGATTACGTTAATTCCATGAACGCCGCGAGCCCTCACGGAAACTCCTCAAAAGCCTTTGTGGAATAGCCACTTCATCGCCATTTCTGCGTTGAGGCCAGCGGACAGTTGGAGTCGCAGCACGATAGGGATTGAGCGAAGGCTTTGCACTTGTGGTGGAGGACGAATGGGCTAGGCAGCACGCTTTTGCTGTGAAACGCCGTCGATAAAATTCCCCCACCACGCCATCATCTCGCGTCGACCAGGCAGCCATTCGGCAGCATTGTAGATGCCACGGATGCTGCCGTCGAAATGTGCCAACTGCATTTCAATCCAATCGCGATTGAACTGATGTTCGTTGAGTACTGTTGAGGCGGTTGTGCGAAACCCGTGCGTGGTCGCCTTGCTATGGTAACCCATGCGATAAATTGCAAAGAGCATCGTATTTTCCGAAATAACCCCTGTCTTGGTCGGTGCGGATACAACGTATTGCCCCTTCCCGGTCAGCTTCCGTAATTTCAAAAGCGCGTCGACGGCTTGTGGAGAGAGCGGGACAAGGTGGGCACGACGCACCTTCATTCGCTCTTTCGGTATCCGCCATAAAGGAGCCCTACCTTCGAGGTCTTCGAATTCCTTCCATTGCGCAAACCGCACCTCCGCGGTGCGAACGAGAGTGTATATCACCAACTTCAATGCGAGTTTGGTTACGTCGTCACCGTCGTATCTCTCGAGAGCGCGCATGAAGTCAGGAAGCTCTCCGGGTGTTAAAGCAGACCGATGCTTAGGTGGATGGGGTGGCTTTAGAACGCCGTTCAAAGACGCAGTCGGATCGGCGGCGCACCTTTCTGTGGCAACCGCATAGCAGAAGATTGCACTTGCCATCTGCTTGATGCGTTTGGCCATCTCGATGGCACCGCGGTTCTCAATGGCGCGAAGCGCATCTAACACCTCGAGCGGCTCAATATCTCTAATTGGCCGATCGCCAAATACCGCGATCAGATCGCCGTCCAATCTGGTCCTCAACCTCGACGAATAGCTTGGCGCCCAGCCTGCCTCTTTAAGCTCGAACCACTCATTCGCCACGATCTTGAAAGTATTTGCGACGGCTTCAGATCGCTCTTGCTTCTTGGCTTTTCTCTCTCCGGAAGGATCCAACCCTTTTGCCAATTGACGCTTTGCCAAGTCTCGGGCCTGTCGCGCGTCGAGCAATGAGACGATTGGGTATGCACCCAATGCGAGCGTTTTTTGTTTTTTATCGAAGCGATAGGAGAGCCGCCAAAGCTTTCCTCCTGTCGATTTAACCAGCAGATGAAGGCCTCCACCATCGGCGAGCTTGAAATCGGCCTTTTGAGGTTTGAGCGACCTCAATTTCGCATCTGTGAGCGCCATTGCGAGCTTTCAGCGATTTGTTGGTACTTTTGCCCGAAGTGTTGGTACTTCTCCCAAAAAGTACCAACAAATCCGCCGGATGCCAATGGATGCCCCCGAACCAGTGCGCTCCATTAGTTATTGATATTATTTGGTAATATTGGAATTCGCGAACTTCGGCGAACCGGCGCGGAAGGGATGTTGGTGGGCCCGGCAGGATTCGAACCTGCGACCAAGCCGTTATGAGTGTATTTATCAGGCGTAGAAAACCGCAGAAAGCCTAGGTTTTTTGATGGATCGCGTTGGTTTTCGTCACAAGCAATATCAAGGGGTTAGCAACTTTTGCGTGCCGCTTGCGTGCCGCAATAATGCAGGCCTCCCCAATAGCATCGCGTACACCAGATGGATCACTCCGGCAGCAACTGTTTTCGAAAAGTAATCAACGTTTCCTGCCCCACTCGACCCCAGTTGATTCCCCGCCCCTGAACTTTAGATAAGGCGGGGCAGATCTTAGAACAATTCTTCAGCAATGGATTTGGCAACTGATAATCGCTTTGCGTCTCCAATGAGAACTGCGCATTCCGGCTAAGATTTCACCGATGTCAGATGCACGAGCCAATCGCAATTCGTTTCGAGATTATCCATAGAAAACCAAATCACGCCGATCTTTAGCCACTCCAACCACCTAACGTCATGCAGAGCAGGCTTTGCGGGCAAAAGGACGCATAGATGAAATTCTTCGCTCGGATCAAGTCCAAACCAATAAGAGAAAAGCTGCCCGACGGCCATTCTTAAGTTTGCTATCTCCGCCGAGCTTTTGACCTCCACAATGAGATCGCGCCCCTTCCCGTTATAGTTCTCTACCATCACATCATACTGGGCATTTGCCGCATCACCCTCGGTGAGCGTGTAGTCTTTCCACAAATCCATCAATCGGTTTGTCATCTCGTTGTGAAGTTGTTTCCGTACCTCAGTACGTTCCTCCTGGACAATCAGGAGATCACTTTCGTCCTTTGAAGGAAGCAACTTGCCGTTTTCCTGTCTCCTTTGCAGAAGCCTCTTTGTTGCTAGTTCACCATGCACGGACGCGAAGTGTTCTAATTCGTCACTAATCTGATCAAGATCCGCAGCATCACGAATGCCGCCGCTTCCATACATCTCAATCATCGCATCATATTTTTCGGCAAGCCCACTTCCACGAACACCGCGTCGAGCGAGCAGCTTCTTGATCTTTTCTCTCCCGTTTATGATGGGAAAGCGAATTCTCTTATCCAGTGCAAAAAATACCGGCGTCAGCAGATTGGCCGGGTGCATTGCGATGGCTTTATTACCTGACTTCGAAATAAAGGAAAGTCGATCAAGTTTTTCTGCCAGCAATCGACCACCATTGTCACTTTCCAACTCATACGCTGCTTTTGTCATTGAAAGTAATTGGTAGAAATTTTCCTTCACCCATAGCGAAGAAGAATTGCGGAACGCGTTATAGATGTTTGTAAAGCCCGTGTTATTCAGCACGAGAGCTTCTGCCTCGACAACTCCCAAACGTGCGGAAACATCTATAGCAACTTGTTCCAAAGTCAGCTCGGAGTAGTCTTGACCAAAAATCTGACTTAAGGCGGGAATTTTCACACTCCCGATATAGGTATCTGCGTTAACACGACCCGTGGTTATCCATGTTAGTTTGAACAGACCAAATAGTTGATCCGGAGTAATTTCCTTTTGAGCGAAGAGCCAGGTAGCAGCCGCTCGGACCAAATGGTTTGTTTGGCGCTCTCGATCGGACCAATTTTCAGACACCCTTACGCCTCCGTCATATTCCAGAGCGTTCTGCACACAGGACTGCTTAGAAAAAGACGTCCTACTGCACGCTTCGGCTCCTAGTTAGAGGCGCCTCGGATGCGGTATGGTGGCCCGCTTCTACCGCTATTCGCTTCAGTGGCGTGGCTCCCACCGGGAGAGCTTTTTCGATCACCATCCCTCCCCCGCTCTTTGTCATTCGTTGCTGCAGAATTGATACGTCGCCACACCAAATGGTCTCTGCATCATGATCGCGCGAAGTATCAGGACCATGGCCGGCAACATCGAATGCCACGGCGCGCATCTGCATGCGTTGATTTCCGCCCGCGACACTGACTTCGACCCCGTAGGAAGGTCGTGTCGCACTCCTAACGACAAGTCGCCCGTCCCGCGCCCAGATAGTATCCATACCTTCGACAATCTCGTAACCGAGGGCAGACAACTCTTTAAGGACCGCATCTCGACGCGCTGTTGCCGCTAATGTTTCTCGATGAGATTCGAGTATCCGCCGTGCTTCGACAATACGCGCCGTCAAAGACGATGTATCCAAGCTATCAATGCCGTCGCGTAGATCTGCTTTCTTCACGCCTGCAGCTTCAAGTTCTGAAAATAATGAATCAAAATCCGCTCGGATCGACACACGTCGGCGTAGCTCCGTAAGCGTCCTTCCGGTTTCGACCTCGAGTCCATCTAGCAGCAGCCCGCGCCGTCCAGTTTCAGCAGTCGCAGCTTCATCCAGCCGCGCTCTCCAGCCAGCCGTAGCACCTTCGGGAAGGAGCATTCCTAATTCAACGATCCGTAGTTCAAGCCTCTCCACGGCCGGATCAATATCGGCAACGGGACGTTGAGATACCCATTCAGCAAAGGATGACACAGGGCATTCGTCCCGAAGTTTGCTTGCAAGGACTCGCGACGCATTTGGTGCGACCGCCCGATTAGCGAGCAGTGCAAATCCTTCCGCCAGGGCTTTTGGATCGCCTTTTTTAAGTCGGTTCTCGAAATTCGCATCCAATGGCTGGTCATCGGCGCGAAGCGTACTTAGCAGACTCACTGCAGCCTCGCGTTCGCGCCGTTCGCGCATTCTCGCGGCTGCTTGCTCTGTGGCGATTTGATGAAGGCGCGATTGCAGATCGCCGCGCAAGAACTCCTCTTCAACCGGAGCCTGCTTTTGCAGATCCATAAATTGGTTTGACGCGATGAGCGCCGCGAGGGCGTCGCGCCGGCGGCGCGCCTCAGCTATAGCTTGAGTATCAATGCATTCGTTCCGTTGCCCAACGCAAATCCATTCGGCCAAAGCGGAGTCGACCCTCGCAAGCTGGCCGTTGCAAATTTCCAGCAACTCCTCGCGCGTTACAATTCGTACGACCTTTGGCCCGCTCATACCTTTGCTCCCATTGCTGCCACCACCGCAGCTCGCAGACGCTCGCGCTCACGATCCGGCTCGTGAAACCAACGATGAGACGATACCCGGTGAATAGCAGGAATGGATTTCCGTAGTACGGCCGGCCGCCACATCTCGCGTGCTCGTGCCGTTTCGAGAAGGCGGTGTCGCGGCGCATCGCATTCAATGCCTATTCCGTAGAGGCCAGTGCGAGGGTCCTCGATCGCGAAGTCGAGCCCGAAGGCGCCATCGTCTTGTACCGGTGCGGCCTCCCAACCCAGTGCAAGAATTTCCGCCGCCACCGCCGCCTGAAGGCCATCCTCAATGTCTCGGGTCTGGCCATTGGAGCGGCGCTGCTCGGGAGTTAGCCGCGCCAAGAATGCCTTCGCGGCATCGAGGTCTCCCTCGGATAAGGCACGCGCATACTCAAAATACGCTTGTAAGAAATCGCGAGGGCTTGCGGCCTGCCGCCGAGTGGCTAGCAGATCCGAGATCAGCGGGACAGGCATGGACGTGATAAGCACAACCTTTTTCCTGGCACGGGTGACCGCGACGTTGAGCCGACGTTCACCACCGGCCTGGCCTAATACACCGAACGCCCTACGAAAAGTGCCCTGTGCATTTCGCCCAAAGGTTGAAGAAAACACGATGATGTCGCGTTCATCGCCTTGAACATTCTCAACGTTCTTCACGAAGAAGCTAACGTCTTCGCCATTCTCGATCCGATCACGCTCCCGGGTGAGCGCCAAACGAAATGATGGGTCGTGCTCCGCGCGATCTTCAAGTACGTCGTCAATAAGATCAGCTTGTTTCCGATTAAAAGTCACAACTCCAACTGTTGGAGGCTTTGCCCCGCCCTTTTCCCAAATTTCCGAGAGGACGTCCGCGACGCGTTTCGCTTCGTCCTGGTTGGTCTGGTCTTCATAAACTCCATCTACTCTTATCACCTCGATCGGCTGTTGACGCCGTATCTCGTCTGCGGGGTGGCGTGCCGGAACACTGAGACTATTCATATAAAACGATGCGTTCGAAAACTGGATAAGTTCGCGATAGACAGACCGATAGTGAATTTGCAAAGTGGTCGCTGGTAGGACAGTTTTTGCAAGCTGCAAGAGATCGGGGCAGTCCTTGATCTCCCGACGGTTCCAACTTTCGGTAGCTTCGGCTCGTTCTTGGTCATCAAGATCTTCTTCGGCATCCTGACCTTCAAATACCTCTGTTTCGTCGCTCTCAACACGACTGGAAAAGAAAGCACTAGGAGGCATTTGTTTTTCATCGCCACTCACGATCATCGTACGACTTCGATAGAGTGTGGGAAGCGCATATTCTACGGGCATTTGCGATGCTTCGTCGAAGATAACCGTGTCGAAGAGGGCCTTGCGCAAGGGCAAAAGTCGGCTGGCTACGTCAGGGTTCACTAACCAAACGGGACGTAAGCGCATAAGCCCAAGGTCAAACCCACGGTCGACAAACTCACGAAGTCGTTTTGCCCGAACCCCGGCCAGTCGCGTTATGTCCTCCCACTCCTGAAGGGGGCGCAATTGTGAAGTGTCGAGACCTTCGACAAGTTGCCGTCTATTTAGCTGGCGCATCTCGCGATGTGCCACAGTAAGAGAAGCGGCCTTCGCCTCTAGCTCCCCAGCCTCAAACAACAGCGAAGAGTCCCCTTCCTCAAGACGGGCTTTCCACGCGAGGCGGCCTTCGATACCGATTATGCGTCTCACCGTGTTCTCAAGTTCTGACTCCGAAAGCATTGAGAGATGATTCCGAATTCGGGCAAGCTGCGTGAAGACCGCCATCGCATCGTCCCCAAGTTGCGGAACGCGAGCTCTAAATCTCTGATAGGCCGCAATGTGATGTATCTCCGTTACTATCGGATCAACGCGGATCGCGTTGGAGGCGTCAGATACGATTGGGCCAAGAGCGGCATCAACCCATTCCGGCTTCATCCAAGGCGCTAAGCGTGCCAATGCTGCGCTCGACGCTACTCTTGCGGCGTGACGGGCGAGACCTTGATCGATCCCTTCGATCATCTCCTCGACGGCCTTCGCGGTGGCGGCGCGGGCCATCGCGTATGCCGTGTCTCGGTCCGGGTAGTCTTCCAGCCGGACCACCAGAGCTTCCGCATCAGCCAAGTTCACCGCATGGTTCCGTGCTTCCGAGAGCAGCTCCGGAACTCGCATAATAGGCAGGGAGCCAGCGGGCTCGCCAGCATCGGTTACTGCCGATACGAGTTCTTGGCGGATAGGCCGAAGGTTTAGCTCACGGTGAAGCGCAGCACCAAAAGCGGCCGCATCCGTAAGACCAGCTTGCTCCATAAAGCGGGTTCGACGGCGCCATGCTATCCATCGACTTGGCGAAACACGTTGAAAGAACGTCGGCTTTTGAAGAAGACAATCCGAAGCGGCCGTCCATTCTCGAAGCTGGCTGTCAGTCATATTTCGCGCGACTTCAACTGCGTCTGATGGAACAGTGTCCGCGGGAAGTGCAACTAAAGCGATTTCGGCTGCTTGCAGCCGTCTCTGCAGGCCCGTCTCGCCCGGCGGGCGACCTGAGGCCCCAATAAGATAATCGAGCCAACGCGCGAGCCTCACGCGTGTCTCCTCATTGATCTCACGAAGGGCACGCCCGTGTTTGGTGGTCCACGCCCGGTACGGCTCGGGGTCCTGGATTGAGATGGCGCACGGTGTGCGTTCGATTGTATCCAGACGCTCGCGTTCGCATGCCGCAAACTCGGATACGTCGGACTTGAACGTCTCCACGGTGCTCTGGTCGACCGCGAAGACTCGAGTTTCCGCCAGCGGACTTGCCTCGTACCGTGCTGGCAGCCACAAGCGCGCGATCGGAGCACAAGTCTCCTGCAACATTGCAAGGCCGCCTGGATCTGACTTTCCAAGAAGTTGCCGGAGTGACGGAACGGATGGTGTCTCGCCCTCTCGCCCAATACCTATAAGGTCGCCGACGATGAGCCGGTATGAAAGTCCAGTTTGCGGATCGACTTCGTGAAGTGCGCGGTGCTGATTATCTAAGTCACGCTCGAGTGCTTCGATGCGCGCGGCCGTTTGTTGCCGTTGTTGACGCCAACCGCTGGCTCCAGATGGGCGACGAAATAGCTCCTCAAGCTGATCCCGAACAGCTTGGATAATAAGCCTCCGATCCTTATTAACGTCATTGACCATGACAATGCGGCCACCGAGTCCTGCGGACTCTAGTCGTTTGAAAACCACCTCGAGGGCGGCCTGCTTCTGGCAAACTATAAGTAGGCTCCGTCCGGTACCGATCGCGTCCCCGACCATGTTAACAATTGTCTGACTTTTGCCCGTCCCTGGAGGGCCCTCGATAAGGAGTCCGCAACCCGCGCGCGCTTCGAGAACGGCAGCTTCCTGCGAAGGGTCACTATCGACAGTGAAGTATCGGTTTGCTTCGGGCACATGGACTGGTTTCCTTTTTACAATCTGATCACCAACCCTGAAGGCCGTCTCCAAGCTGGAGTCTGTGGGCGGCGCTGATCTCAATTGACGCAAATCTTCCATCACCGCCTGGCCGAGAAAGGCGAGGTGAAACAACGCAGCTGAATTGGAGATTTTGTCTTCGCCCGGTTTGATGCGAAGGTCCTTAGACGGAAGGTGTGCGAATTGAGCGTCAGTGACTTCTGCCAGCTCATGGAACGCCTCCACTACCTCGGTGGATGTTACCGACGACCGACCTAGCAAATTTTTGGCGACCTCTTGCCACCTGGCGGCTGCTTCGGTCCCAAGCAGGCTTTCCAACGCCGGATTGAGACGTACCTCTTCACGATCTCTATCGAATGCCAAGTTTATGCGTCCTCGGGAGCCCACCTCTGGGCTTACTCGGACAGGCCACAGAAGGATCGGCGCGATGCGCGGCCTGACCCTCGCTTTTGCTTCCTGCATGAGCAAGAACGGAAAGCCAAGATATAGGCCGTCAATTCCCGTATCACGGCGATAAAGCGTTGCGTGAGAATGGAGCGTGCGCACGCGCCGCTCCAGGCGCGGGTCATCTGTCAGAGGTGCGGGGTCGATATCGATTTGCTGCTCGTTGCGCAGCAGCAAATGGTCCAGAATTGCTGATGCACGCCGCCTTGGACTGTCGAGCTCCATAAGGTCCACGCGAGCAGTAGTCTTTCCGATGATCATTCGTGTGAGGGGGCCGCGCATTATCGAGCCTGTAATACGCCTGGCATAGAAATCGAGTAATGTCGCGACGTACGATTGGCGAGGTGGTTGTTGCCAATGTTCGAGGGGAACGGCAAGAAGGGCAAGCGCGCGCGCAAGCGGTAGTCTTCGTTCAAGCCTAAAACGATCTGCCCACTCATCAATGCGGTCTAGACCGCATCGGGCAAAGCCTTCGAGGCGGGTTTCGATTTCAGCGTTTAACGTGTGACGCTTGCCCATCAACCTCTCAAGCGCGGCATCGCGGTCAAATGTTTCGAGCCCCGCCTTTAATGCTACGTCCTCTGCCTCTTCAATGATCGCGTCTGCTGCGCGGAATTGAGAGGTAGCCGCGCTGAGAAGGAGGATCAGGTCTTCTTCCTCGGTGACTTTGCGTTCAGCGATCGCGAGTAGGCCGGGATGATCCGTGTCCGGCAGCACCCGGCGTCGTTCGTCCCAGATCGCTGCTAGGCGGCTCTTTGACGTGGAAAGCACCGCGACTCTCACCTGGCTCTCATCGAGCTGGACATCGAGCTGTCGTGCTCGATCACGGACCCTTAATTCGCGACGCTTGAGCCGAGCGAGCCACAGCTCGTCATCATCGTGTTCAAGGCGATCAGGAATAGGTCCTGTAATGAGGGCGTAGCCCTCGTCGGGGTGGTCGAGTAGCCAGCCCGGCGTTACGATCTGGCTCCGAACTACCAGAGGCATGGAAGGATTTAGCGCCTTAAGGGCAAGCGCTAGCCGGAAGTCCTCTGAAATCTCGTTTATCGCCGCAACCGCACGAATTTTGGTTCGTAGCCCCACAGGGCATCCGACCTCTTCCAACCAAGTCGTTATTTCGCCGCTCATCAACATGCCACGAGCGCTGTCCCAATTTGCGGCTTCCGCAGCTGCAAGCGCAAAGCGTTCTGGGCTCGCTACACGACGCCCACCAAGCTCGATCCATCGCCGGCTAACCGCCTCATCCACGTTGCGCCTGGAATCGGGAGCGTCAGGTGCTTCGCCAGCGAGCCATCGCTGCGCTTCCGACCAACCCCAGCGTTGGCGACGATCAACCGCCAGCAGACCTCTTAGAAGCAAATCGACTCGCGGGTGCAAGCCATCGGGGATCGGGGCCCCATTCGTTAGGACATTTATGAGGAATGACTGGTCATCGGCTCCTGCGAAGCACGCCCCTCGGGTCACCTGTTCAAGGAGAAGCATACCGAGGCTCCACCAGTCGCTCGCCGCGGCGACACCGCCGGCCACTGCTTCGGGCGCTGTGTAACGCGTGATTTCGAGTGGCGAGACCACATCAAGGTCATAGTCAGAGAGGCGCGCGGATCCAAAGTCGGTCACGACCAAGTCTAACGGCTCCCGGGCGCGCACCATGATGGCGCCGGGCCTTAGATCTCGGTGCCTTAGTCCACATTCCGCGAAGGAAAAAAGAGCTCCCCCAATCTCTTTGACGATAATAGAAAGTGTTTCGACGTCGTCCGGCAGTAATCCAACGTCTGCAAGTGTGCCACCCCGAAGGTCTTCTGACACTTCATACGCGCGTTCTTCCCAGCGTCCAGTGTCGAAGATTTCAGGAACATGGTCACGATCAAGAGTTTTCAGAACCTCGTAAATCTCAGGATCGGGTTCACTTCCGTTAGAATAAAGAGTCAGCACCGCTTCCCGACCGTCCTCGTCACGGATCGTCTCAAAACGCTCCCGTACCTGACTGTTGGATGGAAGACGGTTCAACAGCCGCCATCCCGCTAGCTTGGTTTCTTCAACCGGTAGCCGAATGTTCTCGGGCACTGGTTCCGTGCCGTTAACGACACCGGGCATACTCGCGGCGTCAGCCCCGCAAATACCACAAAGTAAATCGCCAAGTTCCATCTCGTGGCCGTTGGTGCACTTTGGCTGTCCAACGTCCGTCGGATGCGTTGTAGTTGCGGCGAGCGGACGCCAACCTTCAGGGCGTAGCGTTACGGTAGAAAGTGGCCAGCCACAGACGCGGCTATCCACCTCGCCCTCGCAGAACATCTCATCTGGAGCTCTCTCGGTACTACAATTGGGACAGAGCCGCATCATGGCTCAATTGCTTTCAGTTCAGCTGAAGTGACCACCTGATGGCCCGCAGTGGTAAGAGCACGTCTTAGGCGCGCCAAATCTCCACGGGCTGGTATGCCGGCCATCCATGCGTGCCCGCCTTCATCGAACATGATATCGAGGCGTCGATCCGCGTCAGTTATTTGCCGTTCGAATTCGATCATGTCTCGCCCTAGGTCAGTGAGAATGTGCAGGCGTTGGTTATCGCTGCCACGCATAGCCAACGTCTGTGGAATGTCAGACCGAAAGGGTCCTGTGACGATGGCGTCAATCAGGCCGGGATTATTATTGAGCCATCCTAATATCTCTTCGAATTCGTGCCCTGTGAAAACGAGAATTGAGTTTCTGGAGCGAGCACGCCAATGTGCCAGGACCGCCGCCAACTGTTCCGGTTGCTCAAAAGGTTCGCCGCCAGAGACGGTGAGACCATCGGCTTCCAGTGCGTGATGATCGATTGCAGCGTAGACATTACTCATCTCAACGGTTCCGACACCTTTTTCCCAAGTGTCAACCGAAATGCATCCCGGGCAACGAATCGAACATCCCTGGAGCCAGAGGCCGAGGCGGCGTCCAGGCCCCAGCGTGGTGATAGGGAAGTGCAGACGCGAAATCGCTATCTTCATGGAGCATCCGCGAGAATGATACTGGTTATCGCCCCGACCTCGACTGAGGCAATGACGGCAGGACGATCAACATTGCGATCAAAAAGTGCGCGTGCGAGGGGGTTTATAAGATGGGCTTCGAGCTTATTGCGTATACCGCGCCCCCCATTTCCCAAATCCGCGACGCACAAATCGCGAAGGGTTTGGCGCGCCTCCGGCGCTATAAAAACCTTCTGGCCCGAAGCCGCTGCGTCAGCCAATGCAGAATCGACCATGGATTCGAAGATTTTCTCGGCGACGCCAGGGCGGATAAAGTCAAATACAATGATATTTTCACCGAAGCGGTTCAGAATCTCGGGCCGGTTAAGAACCAGTTTGAAGTGATTGGCAATCTCCGCTCGCACGCGCGAGCGGACCTCTTCGAAAGGTTGCTCTGGTGTGACGTTAGCGGTTCGCTTTCCGTCAGCCGCGTTCGAATAGATGCCTAGGTTGGAAGTAAATATGATGAGCGCTTCGGAAAAATAGACGCGGTCGCCACGGCCTGATGTCAGCACACCATCGTCGAGAATCTGCAGGAACTTATCGAGGATGCGCGGATGCGCTTTCTCGATTTCGTCGAAGAGCACAACACTGAACGGGCGCTCGCGGACTGCGTTTGTCAACTCACCCCCAACATCGTAACCAACATATCTAGGTGGCGCACCGATAAGACGTTGATCGGCATGCTCGGCGCTGAACTCGGACATGTCGAAGCGAATATACGCACTCTCGTCGCCGAAAAGCAGCTCGGTGACAGTTTTGGCGAGCTCAGTCTTTCCGACACCCGTCGGCCCAGCAAGGAATGCAATTCCACGGGGTCTCCCGCCACGACGCCCACCGCCTATACCGGTTGCTGCGCGCTTCACGATGTCGAGCATGTGAACGATCGCGTGATCTTGCCCAACGACGCGTCGACGGATGATGTCCGCTCCGTCTTTGATATGCTGGCGCTCGATTTGACGCCAAGCATCTTCAGTAACGCCGACTTTATAACGGCGTACCGCTTCACCTATGTCACTTATCCCTACGTTTTCGGTGCGAGCCAATTGGGCAACAGCATTGAGGTCAACGAGCAACATCCTCTCAGTCGAGTCGACTAAATCATCTTCTGCCTCGGCAATCACCGCCGCTGAAGCTTCGCGGCCACCAGGGAGACTACGTACGAGCGATCCGGCGACACCGCGACGCGCAGCCCGATCAGGAGGCGCAATAGGCACATGGCGAATTCGGGGGTTGTTGATAGTAAGCCAATCTGGAAGATCTCCTTCCTTTTCGACCACCCAGATCACACTATTGAAACGAGGTGCGCGGTCGGGGCCCGTTGGCCTGGCCACGGCGCGCTGGCTAAGCACAAGCGCCCGTGTGAAGAGGGCGTGCTCCGCCGGTGAGAGCGCGTCGTGCCGTACGATTAAGCGGGAAGCGAAATCGGCGATTAATGCGATCGGGGGATCATCAAGGCCGACCAATCGCTCGAGCGTAACACCAAACAAATCTAAGGAAGCTGCTGCACGACCATTAGAGGGCGTAAGACCAAGCCGAGTTAAAATGGCATCGCTGTCGCTTTCGACCCCGTCAGGATGCGGGAGCACTTCAAAACCTTGGATCGGATCGAACCTCACCACGTTTGAATACCCAGCTATATGTAGAGATGCAGCAAGAACGTCGGATAGCGACGCAGCAACGACCTTTCCGTCGATCTGCCTAGTTTGAAGATCGCGGATATTGCCAGTTAGAACAAATTGGCTTTTGAGTGGAAGGAACCGCTCTAGGTCGCGTACCCAGCGTGGACGACATTCCTTGGTTTCCATCTTCATGGCGTTCTCTATCCATCATGATCCGAGAGCGGCTTAGCTCGTCACGGTTGACAATAACTGTGCCTATCGTCTGAATTTGTTCAGACATCTTAAGTACGAGATAGCACGAGCGCGTCACTGCCAGCCAAACTGGGGGCTCCTCAACGTCATCTGCCCGCGCTCGTTTTGCTTCGTTGTCTAGTTTTCTATGCCGTTCCTCCCGTCAAAGCGCGGAAATCTGTTTCGCGGAGGATACGGATCGTTTGTCCTCGAGCTATAAAATCTTCCGCTTTGCGATGCTTCGAGCTTTTCTCGTGACCATGAAGCCGCTGAACGTCCTGATCACCTACTACTAGAATAGTTGTTTTCTTGGTTACTCCGGCGTCGACTTCACAGCCGATGCTTGCAGCAAGATCTGCGGCTATTCTTCTGGGAAGCGAAAGCGCGCCTGTAAAAACTACAACTTCCCCAGTAAGGGCGCCGTTCGGATTTCCTGTACGCTCGATTGGATCTGCTAATGTCAGATCGATAGGTTCCTTAACCCGGCTCAACCACGCGTTCACCGTGAGTCCAGTGCGTGCTACTGCTGCCAAGAGGATGTAACCAGCAGCCTTCGCATCTTCCAACGCGTCATGGTGGTTGAACTTGTAGCCGATCACGTCGCACATGTTTTGCAAGCCATATCCGCTGCGTGAGTACTCCTTCCAAGACCGCCGCACGACACAGGCCGTGTCCAGCCATTTACAACTGAATGGGTCTGTTTCGCACCCCGCACCAGCCTGCAATAACGCGAGTCTGTCAAAAGCCGTGTGCGTGACTACTATATTGCCTTCGAGTGCCGCCTTCACCCGACGGGCGACCGCGGAAAAGACGGGCGCGCCCGCTACAGTGGCGGCCGTTATGCCGTGGATGGATGTATTTATACTGTCAAAAAAGTCTTCCGGATCGACATAAGTTTTCCACTCGTAGGAAACCTGGCCGTTTGCAAAACCGGCTATTCCAATCTGGCAGATAGACGCCATATCCGCGTTGGCAGTTTCAACATCGATCGCGACGAAATCCAAACTCATCTCGCACCCCCCGCCAGAAGATAGGTTATGCAGCTGTGCTGGGACTGCAAGCATTGTGTAAGTATAGAGCTTAGAATGTGTGACCTTATTGAAAACGTGAAGGAAAAGGACCTCCAATATAAGGGTGTCAGCATCTAAGCTATTGAAATCATTAAGAGCCGGATATGAGTGGGACTCGAATTTCCGCCTCCAGAGACAAGGCATCTCTGTTCCAGAATGCATGCTCCCTGGCTTATCGAGCGAGAGCGATAGAGAACCGCCGTCGTTCAAACCCCATTTTCGGGGATCTGGCGGTCAGTTACTTGGCGCGCTATTGGCCAAGTTTGCTCAAATACTTATACGAGATGCCACTTCACAATTCCCCGGTGTCTGGGAAATTGCCTAGGATTTTGCCGGGTCGTTCACTGGGTTTGACTCGAGGCTTCACCTGTTAGCACAGCCAACTTGGCTCACCTGAAGTGGCACAATGTTGGCCTGCAACGATTGAGATTGTAGTTCAAGTGCCTGAGATGTGTCATGTGCACTTCGCGTGCAGACGCAGAGCCATTTCCGAGAACCAAAAGCCAGCTCGAGATACATTGAAGTACTTGATCGAAACTATTTGCGCAAACTTCACAAGCGACTTCGTGTTCCTCCTGTCGCTTTTTTTGTTCGATCCAATCGCGAACAGCAAGAACGCGCAAAGATTCGCGCTACCGCTCGTTTGACTATCAAAGCTTGCTCGACCTAACGGCCTCAGCCTCATGAGACCGTGCGAGCGAACTTCGATCTATCGCTGCAACTCGCCGGTGGAACGCGGATGCGGTTGGTCTTCGAGGCGGGCCAGATCGCGCTCAAGCTTGTCGACGCGCCTCCCGAGAGAAAACATGTACTCACCGATTGGATCGTTCATACCCTCCATCGCTTTGACAAAGCCCATAATGCTGGTCCAGAGTCGATTTAATCTACTCATCTTTTTCTCCACGTTTGAACTCCTAGCCGGTCGCTCGGAGTCGGCGTCTGCGTTTGCGCAAACCCGAGATCGATACTGATCGATGCCGGCTTGACCATGTCGCCAACTTCCGGCGATTGAATTTTGAACCACGCGGCATAGAGCGCGGGAAGAAACAGCAAGATCAGCACCGTACCGACCGCCGTGCCGCCGATCAGCGCATAGGCCATCGATCCCCAGAAGACGGAGTGCGTGAGGGGAATAAACGCCAGCACGGCCGCAAGTGCGGTCAGGATCACAGGCCTTGCGCGTTGCACCGTTGCCTCGACGACGGCGCGATAGTCGTCGAGGCCGGCCGCGAGGTTGTCTTTGATCTGCTGCGTCAAGATCAGGGTGTTACGCATCAGGATGCCGGCGAGACCTATCAGGCCGAGTATGGCGTTGAAGCCGAACGGCTGATTGAAGATGAGCAGCATCGGAACGACTCCGACGAGGCCAAGTGGGGCCGTTAGCAAGACCATCGCCATCGTAGAGAAAGACCGAACCTGCAGAATGATGACGATCAGCATGGCAGCGATCATCGCGGGAAAAATCTTGACCAGCGCAGTGTTCGCCTTGGCAGCCTCTTCGATCGATCCGCCCGTTTCTATGCTGTAGCCCGCGGGAAGGGATGCAATCAGCGGCTGAAGAGCGTTGATGACTTCTTTGGACACCTCGGGAGGCTGCGTCGCTTCGTTGATCTCGGAACGGACCGTAATGACGGGTATCCGGTCGCGGCGCTTCATGACCGGGTATTCCAGATGGACATCCGAATGACCGATCTGGGAAAGTGGAACTTGCTTTCCGTCTCGACTCATCAGTGAAAAGTCGGCCAGGCGCGTGGGGTCCAGCCGCTCGCGGCCAGCACTGCGCATAACGACGGGAACGTTGCGGATATCTTCGCGGACATAAGTGGCGGCGACACCCGAGAGGAGGAATTGGAGCTGCTGGCTGACCTCCGCGGTCGAAAGCCCAATGAGATTCAGTCGATCCTGATCGGGCGTAAAGCGAAGCACGGGTGTACGTGCGCCCCAGTCTCGGTTCGCTTGCCGCGCGTCGGGAACGCCCCGCATGATGCGCAGGGCTTTCTCGGAAATGGTGGATAGTGTTGCGGGATCCGGTCCCACAATTCGGAATTCGACCGGGAACACCGAAGGAGGCCCAAATACAAGCTGATTGACGCGGACATAGGCCGCAGGTGCAAGCCCCTGTGACACTGCTCGCCTGAGACGAAGCTTCAACGCCTCTCGCGCATCTGCGTCCGGGGTCAGCACGACGATCTTGGCAAAGGCAGGATCGGGAAGTTCCGGTGACATCGCCATGAAAAAGCGGGGAGCGCCTTGGCCGATATAGCTCGTAACAACCTTGGCTTCAGGCTGACGCTGCAGCCAATGTTCGATCTTCCCGACCACAGCAGTCGTCGTTTCGATACTAGTGCCTTCTGGTAGGCGAACCTCGACCAGAACTTCGGGGCGGTCGGAGGTCGGGAAGAATTGCTGCTTGAGCGCGCCCATACCGATGGCCGAAAGCGCGAAAACGATGCCAACGACACCGCACGTCAAAAACTTGCGGCGCACGGCGAAAGCAATGAACCGCCGCAGGCGTCGATAGTTCGGAGTGTCGTAAATCGCGTGATGACCGCCTTCAATCGGTTTGATTTGGGGTAGCAGTGTGACACCGAGATAAGGCGTGAACACCACCGCAACGATCCAGGAGACGATGAGAGCAAAGCCGACGACCCAGAAAATATTGCCGGCATATTCGCCGGCCGACGACTGTGCGAAACCCACTGGAAGAAAGCCCGCTACTGTCACGAGTGTCCCGGACAGCATCGGCGCGGCTGTGTGGCTCCAGGCATAGGCCGCAGCTTTGATACGGTCCATGCCCTCTTCCATTTTCACAACCATCACCTCGATGGCAATGATGGCATCGTCCACCAGAAGACCGAGCGCCAAGATGAGAGCGCCGAGCGTAATGCGATCGAAGAAGCGGCCGGTTTCCAACATGATCAGGAACACGACGGCGAGCGTGAGGGGAACGGCGGCAGCCACGACAATACCGACGCGCCAACCCATGCTGAGCAGGCTGACCAACATCACCACGCTCAGCGCCATCGCGAATTTCAGCATGAACTCGTTGACCGCCGAGGTAATGTTCACGGCCTGATCGGTCACTTTGTCGAGAGTCATTCCGAGCGGCAGCGTCTGCACGATGGCAGCAGTTTTGTCCTTAAGCGCCTTGCCGAGAGCGAGACCGTCCCACCCGTCCTGCATGACCACCGAGAGCATTATGGCCGGCTCGCCCTGGCTTCGAATGAGGAAGGTGGGGGGATCGTCGTAACCGCGGCGAACTTCGGCGATATCGGAGAGTTTGAGCATCCGTCCCGCCGCTGCGATCGGCGTGTCGGCGATCGCCTGGACGTTGTCGTAGGCGCCGTTGACCCGGATGAATACCTGTGGGCCTTTGGTGTCGATCGAGCCTGCTGGGGTGACGGTATTTTGCCGTTGCAAGGCGGCGATAATATCCTGCGTGGATACGCCAAGGGTCGCCAATTTGGCGTAGGAAAAATCGACGAAAATCTGTTCGGGACGTTCACCGAGGATATTGATCTTCTTGACGCCGGGCACGTGCAACAGGTCCTGGCGGATCACTTCGGCCCGCCTGGCCAGCTCACGCATCGGCATGTCTTTGGCCTTAAGGGCATAAAGCGCAAAGCTCACATCGGAATATTCGTCGTTGACGAAGGGACCGAGCACGCCGGGTGGCAGGTTGCGCGCTTCATCACCCAGTTTTTTGCGCGCTTGGTAGAACTGTTCTTGGACGGCGGATGGCGGCGTACTGTCTTTGAGCGAAAGCGTCATATACGCGTAGCCGGGGCGCGTCGTTGTCTCCACCCGGTCATACCAGGTGAGTTCCTGCAATCGCTTCTCCAGCGGTTCGGCGACGAGGTCCTGCATCTCGCGAGCTGTTGCACCAGGCCACACCGCAGTGACCGTCAGGTTCTTGATAGTGAAGCTGGGGTCCTCCGCGCGCCCGAGCGTGAAAAAGGCGTAGATTCCTCCCGCCGCCAGCAGGAGAATGAAAAATAACGTCACGGCCCGCTCGCGAACGGCGATCGCGGAGAGATTGAGGCTCATGAGTTGTCCGAGCTTTGAGATGCCGGCCTGACGCGCTCACCCTCGTGCAATAGTTGGGGCCCAAGCGAAACGATCTGATCTCGAGACTTCAGTCCGGAGATCACGGCGGTTTCGCTGGTCAAGCGAACTTGCTTTACGGGCCGAAAGTGCACGGTCGACGTAGCGCGGTCGAAGATCCAGACGCCGGTCTTCCGGCCATCATCCAGCACCGCGCCCAGTGGTACCTGCACCTCCGGCTGACTTGCCTTGCTTGTCAGCCAAACTGTGACAGTCGCGCCAAGCGGTGCTGTTGCAGCGGCGCCGTCAAGGACAAAGCGTGCTTCATAGGTACGGGTTTGCGCATCGGCAGAGTCCGACAGTTGCCGGAGACGCGCAATGTAGTGGCGCCCGTCGCTCCCATACACGCTGGCTTCGGCGACCGAACCGACTGCGGGGCGGACGGTTTCGGGGAGTGCGACCACCGCTTCGCGGGGACCCGCCTGCGCTAACCGAACCACGGTCTGACCCGCGGAGACGACCTGTCCCGGCTCGCCGAGCGTTTCGACGACCGTCCCATCTGCATCTGCGGCAAGAACGGAATACGCAGTTTCATTCTCAGCGACCCGCGCATCGGCTTCAGCAGCGGCGAGTTGCGCATTGACTGTGTCCGCTGTGGCCTTCGCCTGATCGTAGCGTTGTCGAGAGATTGCTCCCTCGCTCACCAAATTTGCATATCGCCGTTCATCGGCGTTGGCTTGAACAGCAGCTGCACGCGCCGCGGCAACCGCGCTGCGCTTTGCCGCGAGTGCAAGGCCAAGATCGGTCTGGTCGATCCGCATCAGCGGCTCGCCGGATTTGACTTGTTGTCCGACATTCACAAGCCGTTCCACGATTTTTCCGGCGACGCGGAAGCCGAGATTGCTCTCGACCTTCGCTCCCATGACGCCCGTGAATCCCCGTTCGGAACCGGTTATCCGAGCTGGCGTCGCAAGTTGGACGATTGGAGGTTCCTGCCTGGGGTCGTCCGCGGCAGCGGCGCCCTCCATACGCACTATGACGAGCGCTGCTCCCGAGAGCACGAGCAGAAGGCTTCCCAGCACAATAACGGGTCTTCTTTTCACGCCCCACCTCCTTGAAATAGATTGCGTTCGACCTCTATATAGGTTACATAGATTTCGAATACAATCTAACGGAGGTCGAAAATGCGCGTGAGCCGCGATCAGGCTGAGAAAAATCGGCAGATGGTGATCAACGTGGCCAGCGAGCTTTTCCGGGAGCATGGCTTTGACGGCATCGGCCTCAAGGACGTGATGGAGGCGGCCGGGCTGACTCAGGGTGCGTTCTACAAGCAGTTCGCCTCAAAGGACGACTTGGCGGCGCAGGCGTCGAAGCGAGCATTGGAGAGCATCTCCGGCCGATGGTCAGCCGCAGCCGAAGCCAACCCGAAGGACCCGCTCGGCGCCGTCATCGCTCGCTATCTCAGCATGGGGCATCGCGAAGAAAGAGGCGCCGGCTGTCCACTCGTTGCGCTTGGCTCCGATGCCGCCCGCCAGGATGCGGACGTGAAGGCATCATTCGAAGCCGGGATCAGAAAATACCTCGAAACGCTCGAGGGGTGGGTCAGGGGAGCCAACAGCGAAGACTCCTCCGACCGAGCCATGGCCATCTTCTCGACCATGGTCGGAGCGCTGATGCTGTCGCGTGCGGTCAATGACAAACGACTGGCGAAGCGATTGCTGCAAGCGGCGGCCAAGAGCGTGATCGGATTGTCTGCCGGTGCTGCCAAAAAAAGACAACCCCGATGACGATCGGTTTCTCTCACCCCTTCCATTCACAATCCTGAGCCCACAGCCGTGGATGATGTCATCATCATCGGCGGTAGCTTTGCCGGTCTCGCCGCCGCGCTGCAGCTCGGCCGCGCCCGCCGCAAAGTCACCGTTCTCGATACGCACCTGCCGCGCAACCGCTTCGTCGACTATTCGCATGGTCTGCTCGGCCACGATCACAAGCCACCGTTGGAAATCCTGGCAGAGGCGCGGCAGCAGCTGGCGCGCTATTCCACGATCAAGCTGGTCAACGTACGGGCCGACAGGATCTTCGGCACCATCGACGATTTCAACGTCATCACTTCTGATGGCGAAAGCTTTGGGGCGCGTCGTCTGATCCTGAGCTATGGCCTGCATGAATCCCTGGGCCTCGCCACGGTCGATACGCCACTCGGCATCGTCCTCAAGGTCGATGAGCGCCACGAAACCAGCGCGCCCGGCATCTACGCCGCCGGCGACTTCGCCAATCCCCTCATGCCCTCGGTTACCGCGGAATCATCGCACGGCGCGATGGCAGGCATCTTCGCCCAGCAGTCGATGCTGGTTTGAGAGCACATATCCCCACGGGCTATCAGAACAAGGGTATGACATGGCAGAGCAAAACACACATCAGGACGCCGGTTGGAATGGTCACAGCGGGGAGCGCTGGGTCGCCCACCAGGTCCGGCTCGACGCCAGGTTGGCGGTGTTCGGCCAGGCCGCGATCGAAGCTGCCGCGCCCGCGGCGGACGAGCGCGTGCTCGACGTCGGCTGCGGCGCGGGCGCATCGAGTCTGGCTCTGGCTGCCCGCGTCGGCGCGGGTGGCCAAGTGCTGGGCGTGGACATTTCCGAACCGTTGATCGCCCGAGCGCGCGCGCTTGCGCCAAGAGATGCTCCAGTCTTGTTCCGGGTGGCCGACGCCAGCAGCGCCGAGCTGCCCGAGGGGGCGTTCGACATCCTGTTCTCACGTTTCGGCGTGATGTTCTTCGACGATCCGACATTGGCGTTCGCCCATATGCGCCGCGCGCTCAAGCCGGGCGGGCGGTTGGCTTTCGTCTGCTGGCGTAGTGCGGCCGAGAACGATTGGATGCGCCTGCCGATGGGCGCGATCAAAGACATCATCCCGCCGACGGCGCCGCGCGATCCTGAAGCGCCCGGTCCGTTCTCATTCGGCAACCGGGAGCGGGTGGCTCGCATCCTGACGGCGGCCGGCTTCACCGATATTGCTATCGCGCCCTTCGATGACGCTTCCGTTCCGTTTGGCGAGGGCGCGACGCGGGATGCGGCGATCGACGACGCGGTGAAGATGACGTTCGAGGTCGGCCCGCTGTCGCGCGTGCTCGCTGAGCAGCCCGACAACATCCGCGCCCGCGTCTTAGCCGCGGTTCGTACCGCCTTCGCGGACCGGCTCGACGAGCGGTCGGTGATGATCGGCGGCGCGACTTGGATCGTTACAGCGCGCAATCCGGTAAGGTGACAGAGATTAGCAGCCACATCTGCTCCGAGTCATCGATTACACCGCTCATGCCCGCCTGATCAACGGCTCGCGTGATCAGAAGACAGCAAATCACCATTACTTCGTAGTCCTGTGATCAAGCCGCAGACGCAGTCCCACTCATATCTTGCGTTCGGGCTTCTTATAAATCCAGTCGGGATGTCCGAAGATGTTTGGCTTTGACACAAAAGGCCAAGGTCCAACTTTCGAAGGAAAGAAGTAATCGAAAATCGGGGGATCTGCGGGTCAGCAAATCGTGGCGACTCAGCGCCAAATATTTTCAATGATTTAGAGGAACCCGCGAGACCAATTCTTACAGCGTCTGGAAATTTGTCTGGGATTCGGCCGCGCCGTTTTTGTCAAGAATTTCACCGTCGTTGTCCCGGCATCGGTTGTCGAGACCCGAATTGCATTTCTTAACCGTGTTTCAAACTCCTATTCACTATCCCAAACTTTCGATGTCCAAATCCGACCGGTGTCACGGCACCATTCAACCTGACCCTTCCGCACCCAGAAATGACTGAAGCATCCGGCGATTTGCCTGACGGATGGATTGACGGTGGGGCGACGGCGACTATCAATCGACACCGTCCAGCTCGGCTGCGTCTTCTTGCTAAGCGACAACATGATTGTTTCGCCGCAGCCGCAGGGGCATTTGAAGTACGCCCATTTTTGGTAATCCTTGCCGCCGACAACAATGAGCTTTCCGGAGGGAATGGCATCGTACGACGGGTTCGACGACATAACTTCCGCGAGCAATTGCGGATGCTGTACGAGCCTCAACCAACAAAGCAAACTCCACCAAGCGCGTGCGAACATATGTCAGCCCTATGTGATCCGGTCGAGAAAAGGTTCGACATCGCCTCGACCCCAAATCGCGTTGTCGTCGCAAATGCGGCAACCGGGCGTCGGGCGGCTACCCGGTCGAAAGTCTTCCGCCAAGTGGAATTTCCGCAGGCGCTGATTCACCGCGCCGTTCGGCCCACGAAAGGCCTGTATGCGCTGAAGCATCTCGTTGACGCACATCGTGGCGACTTCGGTCGTGAATGTAACCACCGCAGGACGCGGGTCGCCTTCGCCTGCGACATAGGCCTCGGCTTTCCTCTTGGTGTACTCGTTGGGATTCGTGCGCCGCAACGCCTCGTCAGCAGCGGCGTTGCTATCGATGATGCCACGGCAGGAAAGGCATGGTTGCGACGGGACCACGACCGTAACGCGACCATCAAGACACTTCACCTCCGGCGGCTCGCCCGTAGAGACCTCAATCGCGAGGCCGACATCCATCAGGGGTGTCAAGTAATAGAAGGAAAACCGGCTTAGAAAGAGCCGCCCCTCGTTGTCGTCAGTGCAGCCAAAGATGAGGTCGCAAGACCGGAGGGCATCCCGGCAACCGGGATCTCCGACCCATGCCTCAATCGGTACGGCGCGCACGCCAAGGCCCATTTCGGTGATAGAGCGAGCGACCGCGATAACTTTAGGCAACATCGCATCAGCATCGGCCTGCCGCGCGCCGTGCAGGCGATTCAGGTTCGTCTTATCGACAACGTCGTTGTCGATGAGGACCAACTGCCCCACGCCCAGCCGAGCGAGCAGCGCTGCAACGGCACTGCCGGTACCGCCGCAACCGACAACCGCAACGCGCAAGTTTGCTAGGTCTTGATTCAGCGCCTGCCCGAATGCCAAGGCTTGCCGGTGAAATGCCGCTGGGGTAACGCCACGACCTCGGCCCGGATAGTGCAAGCGGAAGTCTTTGCCTATGACGCGGATCAGCCGCAGAGGCGAATGCCCTTTCGGGTTGGGATGCAGCCAAATTCGACCGCCAAGCAGTCCATCGGCGGTCAAGATCATGCTCAGAATGGATTCATCCGGGCCGTTCCGCTTCATCGCGAGCTCAATGAGGTCGCGCTCGTTGGCGTCATCCTGGGCGGAGAAGTCCACCATGCCTGTGGAGTGGTTGTGGACGATCACGACGAATTGGTTGCGCGCCTTTGCGCGCTTTAGCGCTGCCATGAATGATGTCGTGCGCCAGGTGATCAAATGCGGCGTGGACTCAACGACATTGTCGTCGGAGACCGAGATCACCTCGCAAGACAGAAACTTTCGATGTGTCTCGCGATCCCACGGATCAGCCGAGGCTCGCGCTTCGCTGCAAAGCATATATGCCACATGCTCGCATCCGTCGGGGCGCAGTAGGTGCGCTTGGAGCTGAGCCATATGGTCTTCGCGAAGCGTCAGGCTATAAGTCGTCATGCGGCAGCCACCTGCAAGGCGGTATCGATGCGCTTGAGCATCGTCCAGATACCGTCCACGCCCGCCCTCCAGTCGGAATTGTGGCGCGACCAGCGCTGCCAGGTCTTACCGTCGAAAGCAAAGGATTGATCCGCTTTGCTCGGGTAGCAGTTGCCAGTCGTCAGCCGCACCCAGGGCAGAAGGTAGAACATGTCAGGAGCGACGTCGGGATAACCGGGCGGCAGCAGAATCAGCACATCGGCCTTACCGGTGTCGAAGCGGGCTGCGGGAAGGCCGTAGGCGACGAGCACAATTCCCTTCTGCCCGTTCTCCTGGACTTCCCGATAGGCGATCCCCTTCGATTGAAGGTGAGCGACATCCGTGGAGGGGAGGAAGCTCATACCCTAGCCTTCCGTCGAATGTTTCTTTCCGGTGATGAAGCGCTTCTCGTGGCCCTCGAGGTCTACCTCCTGGCCATCGGGAATCTCGATGTCGTCACCGGGGCCGGGGGTCACTTCCCAGACGCTGAAGGTTTTCGGATCGACCTTGGCCAGCTCCTTGATCTCCAGGCCGGTGATATGCTCCACGGACCACCTGTGCTCGTGGTTATCGACGATGAGCTTGTACTTCTCATGGTCGGGGTGGTGGTTCTTATCATGCTCGGACATAAACGTGGCCTCCTTTTACCAGCTACTCGCCTAATCAGCTAATTGACGTATTTTACCGTAGCGGCAATTTTTTGCAAGGGGTTTTTCAATCTACCCTGCGCGGCGATAATTCCGAGGCAGATTCAAAGCCGTAGAGAGCCTATTGCCTGAGCCGCACCCAGGAAGCCAAGCACACTGAGGCGCACGCGTGCCGCATCACGCGACACCTGGAAGCGACTCACAATCAGATCGATCAGGTGCTGTCCCTGCGCACTCGTCGCCGGTACAGGTCCGTAAAGGTTGGCGTCTTTTCGGTATTGTTCGAGAAAGGTGCGGGCGCGCGAAGCGGGCATAAGCATTGCGCCACAGGCATAACCCGCCTGCCACTCCATCCAGTCGGTGCGCGCAGCATTGATCATCGTGTCGCGCTTGCAGGCAATGATACCTGGCTTCGCTGCCGCGTCGAACAAGGTGGGGCCTGTCACGTTCATCTCGAACAAATGGCCGTGCAGATGCACATGGCCGTATTCATGCGTGAGCGTGGTACGGAGCCGGTTTTCGCGGCTTTCCGAATTGCCCAGGTCCTGGGAAATGCGCACGACTGGCTTCTTGCCGGGCCTGAATTCGGTGACCCCTTCGACGCCGCGCCCGTAGGACTGCAAATCGGCGAACACATCCAAATCCTGGGTGTCACGCTCGATCAGAACGGTGAGGTCATCTGTCGTGATCGGAAATTCAACCTTGCCATGGCGAGCCCGCAGGAAATCCGTGACGATACGCTCAAAGGTCGTGTCGAGCTCTTTAGGCTCATAGTGCGGCCGTTCAACAAACCTTCCGGTCTGATCCCGCACGTACCGCATGACTATTCCTTGAGGGTTCTGCGGAAAGCAGCAAACGCTTTTTCAATCTGCTCCGGCGCGGCGTTCCGCTTCGCCACGCTCACATCGCCCGGCACGCGCCCAGCAAGCCAATAGAGAACATCGGCGCTGACCTTCAGCACGTTGGCGAATTGCTTCACCATATGATCGGAAGACGGACTTCTGCGATCATGCTCGATGTCATTGAGATACTGCGGGGTAATCGTCTCTCCATCCTCTTTACGAATTTTGTTGGCCAAGTCCTTCTGGCTCAATTCGAGGTCCTTGCGCGCGCTGGCAATAGCGCGACCAAATGAGGAGGTATCAAGAGGCATCAGGTCCCTTTTGAAAGTTTATTATGTGCGGATCAGCTTATTAGCTTATATGCTAAGTGCGAATCGGTCAACCGGGAAGCTGAGAAAACCGTTGATCTTTGTTAGGCAGCGGAATAAGTCCGGACGTCGAGGCCTGCAACGACAGCAAATGCTTTTTCAACTACCGCCTGTTGCAACTTCTCAAAAAGCTGATGCTGATTCAGGAGAACCCTTCGCAACGCTCCGCTCTGCGTTGCAATAGCATCAAGCTGGCTGCGCTTGATCCAAGAGCGGTTCGGGGGTTATGCCGATCTCCGAACAGAGAAACGTAGCGGCGTTAGGCGTCCGCGTTGGGGTCAAGGAGGAAGAACAGTATTGAATTGCCCTACTGTTAGTTCACAGGCTTCGAACCACCCTCCATCTGCGTAGCTATCTCCTCATTCAGCAACTTGAGAATTTCGGCTCCTGTATTCTTGCCGCTGGCCAGGAGGCGACTCACTTGGTTGATGAAGGCCTGATATCTCTTTGTGCCCAGCGCGTGCGCTGCAGCCTGTTCAGATTCAGGCAGAGTTGGGAGTAGCCCAAGATTGAAGCGGATAAACAACGCAAGGCTCTCGATAAGGATACGCTGCTGGCGTTCGATGGTATTGAGTTGCTTGCTGATCTCGTCGAGGCGTTTCGAGAAGGTGTCCTGCAGCTCCTTGGTTCCGCGCCGTGCAAGGTAGGCTGTCAGTGCATCTCGAATAATTGCGGACTTAGATGACCCCGGCTTCGCGGCAAGCGTGTCCAAATGTTTACTGAGGTCTTCGTCCAAATAGATATTTTGGCGCGGCTTCATGGCAATACCCAATTAGATAGGCCGCGATGAAAACGCCTAACACCTCCGATAGGTAGTGCGGTTTTGTACGACGATCTACGTTCTTGTCACATCAGCCGATTGAAGGGCCACTGCGCTGCCGTCCGAGCGTCCAGGATATCGTGTCGTCGCGCATGATCCCGCTGACGGATTGCCCCAGATTGCGTTCCAGGATCGGCCGCCAGGGCACCAGTGTGAATTCTTTCGATTTCTCGATGACGGCGAACTTGCCACTCGCGAGATCGACAGCGCCCTTGTAGGTGCCCTCGATCCGCTGGCCGGATTTGGTCTCGGTGTAGGGCAGGCCAAGCTCCTTTGAGAGTTGCCCACCTGCGCGCGCAAGCTCGCGGCTTCGCAGCTCACTCAGTAGGTTGGTCCGATAGGCGACTTGATCGCCTTCGACCTGCATCAAACCTTGCTGGATCAACCATCGCTGGCGTTGTGCCTGCGCCTCACTTACCTCGTAGCCGAAGCCTGCTTTGCGGAGCGGTGTGGGCTCGTTGGCGATCAGCTCGCGGTCCAGCCAGGTCGCTCCATCAATGCCGATCTGACGGGAGACCGGCAGGCTGGAAAGCGTCTCGATCACGACCGGGTTCAGTTTGGCCTGCGCCCGCTCATAGGCGCGCGCCTTCTCCAGATGGTCGGGGGTGATAACCCATTTGCCGTCCGTATCGCGGTCCACATTGCCGCCGGTGCGCCGCATGGCCTCCAGCCTGCGTTCGTGAGCA
>Ga0134126_10000385_pt1 | contig 57054 bp, 56 predicted proteins | sample KB31752_FD_96881 | JGI IMG/M metagenome (GOLD analysis project Ga0134126, IMG submission 96881) | Terrestrial soil microbial communities with excess Nitrogen fertilizer from Kellogg Biological Station, Michigan, USA - KB3-175-2 | ecosystem: Environmental > Terrestrial > Soil > Unclassified ...
AGTTCTTCGATCGGCAAGCACGCTTCAAACCAGCGCGTCTCTTCAAATCGTTGTAGCGGGACGCTGTTCGCATTTGTGAGTTCGCGATAGAAAACGGCGTACTCCTCTTCGTTGAGCGGGCAGTTGAGATAGTCGTCGCCGCCTTTTCCGTAACGCGCGGCCCGGAACGCGATCGTTTGATCGATCGAATCAGCCGCCACGATTGGGGCGATGGCGTCGTAGAAATAAAGTTGATCGTCGCCCGTCAGTCGCATGATCTCGCCGGTGAGCGCGTCAGAAGTGAGCGGACCAGTGGCGATGATCGAAACAGTTTCAGTGGATAGAGAAGTGATCTCTTCCCGGATTATTTCGATGTTGGGATGCGATTCGATTTCGGCCGTGATGAAATCTGCAAACTGCTGACGATCAACGGCGAGAGCTGCGCCCGCCGGAACTTTCGTGTGCGCGGCTGCGCGCATCACCAGCGAGTCTCCGCGCCGCAGTTCTTCTTTCAAAAGATGTGAAGCGCTGCCCGGCTCGTCAGACTTCAACGAATTCGAACACACAATCTCGGCAAGTTTGTCCGTGCGATGCGCGGGCGTTTGTCGCACCGGCCGCATCTCGTACAGCTTCACGGGCGCACCTGAGTTAGCGGCCTGCCAGGCAGCTTCAACCCCAGCCAGTCCGCCGCCGATGACATTGATTTCGTTCATTGAACTTGATGTATCCGCAGATTGCACAGATTACACAGATTAGGAAGACAAAACAGGTTAACAAAGGTCGTCAGCCAGTTTTCACAAGTTTGCTTGATCTTCCTATCTGTCTATTTGTATATCTGTGAAATCTGCGTAATCTGCGGATAAATCTCCTGTTCCTCCGGCTTGACCTCAATTTCGCTGATTCGTATAGTCAAATCTTCGAAACGGGCCGGCTTAGCTCAGTTGGTAGAGCGTCTGATTCGTAATTAGAAGGTCATCGGTTCAAGTCCGATAGCCGGCTCCATCGCTTCAACGATTCGAAGTCAGTCTAAGACCCGTCGCAGGCGACCGCAAGGTTGCCTGTTTCTGTTAGCCGCTCTTCTTTAACCGATGCTTTCGCGCGAACAAACCGAAACCTACGAGCGCGATGGTTTTCTTGCACTCGAAAAGTTCATCCCAACCGCCCAGTGTGATCGTTTGCGAGCTCGTGCTGAAGAGTTAGTTCACGATTTCGATCCGGAAGGCATCGTCTCGATCTTTTCCACACGCGAACAGACGCGCACCAGCGACGATTACTTCCTCGAATCGGGGGATAAGATTCGTTTCTTCTTTGAAGAGAACGCTTTTAACTCTGACGGGAGTCTGCGCCAATCCAAAGAACGATCAATCAACAAAATTGGTCATGCGCTTCACGATCTCGATCCGGTGTTCGACGAATTCTCGCGGCGCGCTGAAATCAAAGAGTTGGTTTCGGATTTGGGAATGGATCAGCCGCTGCTGCTGCAGTCGATGTACATCTTCAAACAACCAAACATAGGCGGCGAAGTGACTTGTCATCAGGACGCGACGTTTCTTTTTACTGAGCCGCTGCGAATGGTTGGTCTATGGTTTGCACTCGAAGACGCGACGATGGAGAACGGCTGTCTGTGGGCAATTCCCGGAGGACATAAAGCGGGATTGAAATCGCGTTTTCTGCGGGCAGATGGTGGCGGAACATGCTTCGAAACTTTCGACGATTCACCCTGGCCCGAAGAAAAGTTGAAACCGTTGGAAGTCGAGAAGGGGACGCTGATCGTTCTCCATCCGCTGCTCCCACACCTCAGTCGCGAAAATCGCTCGCCCAAGTCGCGACATGCCTATACGCTTCACGTTATCGACGCTTCAGTTGCTTATCCAAAAGAGAACTGGTTACAGCGTTCGGCGCAGATGCCATTACGACGATGGTGACTGAAAGAGCTAAAGCCCGACAGGCAACACTTTACGGAAAACCCGCAAATTTCCTAAGCCCGTCCATCGATCCATTGAAGCGATCTAAATCGACGAAATCTTTGGGGGGATTAGTTACTCCAGAGACATTACCTTTGTCGGTGTGCTGCCAGAACGAGAAGCCGGGAAACGCGCTGGGGAAATTAGGTTGAGCAGCGCTCGTAAAATGCGCAATCCAGAGCGGATGATCTTTAAAACGGTCTGAGTTGCCAAGAGTGTCGCGCCAGAAGGGAGTGAAGGTATAGATCATTACCTGTCTGCTTAACGCCGCTTCTACGATCCCGATCCACTGTGCAACCTTATCGAGTATTTTGGTCGCGCTCACTCCGTCCTGCACTTCCACATCTATTACTGGAGGAAGGTCGCCTTCACCAAGTGGGCCTACCGTTGAGACAAACAGGTTCGCTGCCGCTACTGTGTCGCGCTTCGGCCGCAAGAAATAATATGCGCCACGGAAGACGCCGGCAGCTTTCATGTTCGCAAAATTGTGCGCGAACTTGGGGTCCGGTTTGTCGCCAGGTGCTTTGTCATCGATTGCGCGCGCAAAACCAAACGTTATGCCGGCGTCCTTTGCTTTCTGCCAATCGACTGTTTGAAATTTTGAGACGTCGATGCCTCGCGGCATGTCTGCTATTGCTACCATTTTCATAACCTCCGTTGAAGATGGATTGATATCGGCATGTTGATGCTATGTGAGCTAAGGTCAGCTTCACGGCCGAAGTCTCCGAAAAAGACGGGTCAACCTCGGCTCGACAGCTTAAAACCGTCCGAGTTTGCATGGGTCTAGGGATCTGTTGAGGATCGGGAGCCCCAAAACGGTTTCGATGGATGGCTAAATATCAGATGGTGGCGAGGCTGTCAACGCTTCCCCGGGGTTATTCCACGGTAACAGACTTGGCCAGATTCCGCGGCTGGTCGACGTCACAACCCCTTCGCACCGCGATGTGGTAGGCGAGCAGTTGCAGCGGGATGATCGAGAGGAGAGGCGAAAGCAGGTCGCTGGATTCCGGCACCGAGATGACGTGATCCGAAACGACCGACGACATGGTGTCGCCTTCAGTAAGGATTGAGATCACTATGCCCTCGCGCGCTTTTACTTCCACGATGTTCGAGTGCGTTTTCTCGTAACGCAGTTCCGAAGATCGATTGCCTGTCTCGCGCGTGTTGATGAACATCACGGGCAGACGCTCGTCAATCAACGCGTTGGGGCCGTGCTTCATTTCGCCTGCGGGATAACCTTCGGCGTGGATGTAGGAAATTTCTTTGAGCTTCAAGGCGCCTTCGAGGGCGATGGGAAAATTGATGCCGCGACCGAGATAGAGAAAATCCGTAGCCCGGAAGAATTCGCGCGACAACTCGTCAATCGCGTCTGACTGATTCAGCAGGTGCTCCATTTTCACCGGTAGTTCAGCGAGTTGGCGCACATGCGCCAGACTCTCTTCGTCAGTCAGGGTGCCGCGCAGTTGCCCGAGATAAAGCGCGAACAAGTAAAGCGCGATCATTTGTGACGTGAAGGCCTTGGTGGACGCGACACCGATTTCGGGACCGGCGTGCGTCAGGATCGTGCCGTCAGCTTCCCGAGTAATCATTGAGCCCTGCACGTTGCAGATCGACAGAGCTTTAATCCCGCGCTCTTTCACTTCGCGCATGGCCGCGATCGTGTCCGCGGTCTCGCCGGACTGCGAAATCACCAGCAACAGCGTGTTGTCGTCCAAAACGGGATCGCGATAGCGAAACTCTGAGGCGTAATCAACCTCGACGTTAACCCGCGCCAGCTGCTCAATCATGTACTTACCCGCCAGACCGGCATGCAGTGACGTTCCACAGGCCGCGATCTTGATCGCGGTTAGGTTCTTGAATTCGTCCTCGCTGATGTTCTTCATCTGATCGAGGAACACGCGGCCGGTCGCGTGTGAGATGCGCCCCTCGACAGTTTCGCGGACGGCGCGCGGCTGCTCGTAGATCTCTTTGAGCATGAAGTGCTTGAAGCCGCCCTTTTCCACCTGAATCGGGTCCCAGGTAATGCGCTGCTTCTCCGGTTGCACTTCTTTGCCGGAGAAATCAGTGACGCGAATGCCGTCGCGAGTCATTATCGCAATCTCGCCATCCGCCAGAAAGAAAACATCACGGGTATGTTCGAGGATGGCCGGTACGTCGGAAGCCACAAAGAATTCGTGATCGCCCACGCCCATTACCACTGGCGGTCCTTGCCGCGCTGAGATGATCGTGTCCGAATAATCCGCCGAGATAATCGAGAGAGCGAAGATGCCGCGCAGACGTTGCACTGTCTGCCGCACAGCGGTTTCAAAATCAGAGCCGCTCTTCAGATACTCTTCAACCAGATGCGAAACGATTTCGGTGTCGGTCTCAGTGACGAAGCGATGATCTTTTTGGCGCAGCTCTTCTTTCAGTTGCAGATAGTTTTCGATGATTCCGTTGTGAACAACAATCACGCGACCGGTGCAATCGCGATGGGGATGAGCATTTTCTTCAGTGGGCCGGCCATGTGTCGCCCAGCGAGTGTGACCCACCCCGTACGAGCCGGCAATCGGGCTTTCGTTCAAAACTGCTTCCAGATTTCGCAGCTTGCCTTCGGCCCGCCTGATTTCCAGGTCATGCTTGCCATTGACGACCGCAATCCCGGCTGAATCGTACCCGCGATATTCAAGCTTGCGGAGCCCGTCGATAATCAACGGGACGACAGGTTTGTTGCCAACGTATCCGACTATTCCACACATAAGACAGTAAGCAGTATGCAGTTAGCAGTAAGCAGAAACAAAGTTGGAAAACGGTAAAAGTTTCACGACTCGGAGTCGTCTTCAAGCTTTCTTTTTACTTTGGCCGGAACGCCGGCGACCAGCGTTTTGGGCGGAACATCCTCTGTGACTACCGCACCAGCGGCGGTCACTGCGCCGCTGCCGACGCGCACCGGCGCAACTAACATAGTGTCTGAGCCGATGCGAACGTGATCTCCAATGATCGTCGGGTGCTTGTTCTTCCCGTCGTAGTTACAGGTGACAGTGCCGGCGCCAATGTTGGTGTTTTCACCAATCGTCGCATCACCCAGATACGTAAGATGCATGCTCTTCGTGCCGCGGCCGATATGCGACTTCTTCACTTCAACAAAATTTCCGACCACCGCGCGCTCGTCCAGGCGGGCGTTCATCCGCAGGTGCGCAAAGGGTCCGACGGCGCAATCGTCAGCAATCTGCGAATCGAGCACCAGACAATGATCCTTGATCGTGACGCGATTTCCAATTTGAGAGTTCACAATCCGGGAGCCCTGCTGAATTTCGCACGCCTCGCCAATAACGGTTGGCCCTTGAATGTGCACATCCGGATGGATGACGGTATCGCGGCCGATTTTGGCATCGCTGCTCACATAGGCATGCGAGGGATCGATGAAGGTCACGCCGTCTTCGCTCATCAAGCGCCTGATGGTGTTTCGCCGCAGCAGGTTTTCGAATTCAGCCAATTCCGCCCGCGTGTTGATGCCGGAAACTTCACGAGCATCCGTGTGCTGGTAAATTGCCACGGTGTCGCCATTTGCTTTCAAGATTGCCGGCACGTCCGTCAGGTAATATTCGCCCTGGCTGTTGTTGGGCTGAATCTGCCGCAATGCGTCAAACAGTTTGGCATTGTCGAAGCAATAGATGCCGACGTTGATTTCGCGAATCTGGCGTTCTTCGTCGGTAGCATCTTTCTGTTCCGCGATCTTAACAAAGTCGCCGCGGTCATCTCTGACAACACGTCCGTACCCGGCAGGATTCTCCAGACGCACACTCATTAACGTACACGCGGCCTTCGTTCGATCATGTGATGCGACCAGATTTGCGAGCGTCGCGGGTTTCACCAGCGGGACATCTCCGGAAAGGACCATCACGATGCCGTTCTGGCCACGCAAAACATTCTCGGCTGCAATCACGGCGTCGCCGGTGCCTCGCTGTTCCTGTTGTTCAACGAACGCGAGGCGATCCAGAGAAGGGAAATCTTCCGCGACAGCTTTGCGAACTTCTTCGGCTTGATGTCCGACAACGACGTAGACCTTTTTGGGATCGAGTGCTAGAGCAGTGCGGCAGACGTGCGAGATCAATGGGCGGCCGTCGAGCTTGTGCAAGACCTTCGCACAATTCGATTTCATGCGCGTGCCGAGGCCGGCAGCCATGATGATTACGTCCGCTGGCTCACCGCGACGCGAAGTTGATTGATTGGTTTCGGCGGAGTTTTGCAAGGGTGAAGTTTGCGCCTGTTAGACCGCAACTGGCAATCGGATGAGTGATTGCGCGGCACATGCGAGGACGGCCTCAGCGAGCTTTCGTGGATCGTGGCGCACCATTTCGCCTTCCTCCAGCAAATTTGCGCGCACGATTTCACCCAATCTGTCTCCATTGGTGGCTGTCATTTGCTCAGTCCAGGTTACCTGATAAGCATCTTCGGCCGCATACAGCCGTGCTTGCTCGGCGCTGATGAGACGATCATTCAGCAAGATAAAATCAAAGTGAATTTGCGGAGCGTAGTCGCGGACGGCGGTCAAATGCTTTTGGGCGTCGAAGCCATCCGTTTCGCCCGGTTGGGTCATCAGGTTAGTCACAAAAACTTTGGTGGCCCCGGAGTCTGCAATCGTGTCAGCGACCTCCGCGACGAGCAGATTCGGAAGAATACTTGTGTAGAGCGACCCGGGGCCGATGGTAATTAGATCGGCTGCGCGGATTGCGGCCAGCGCATCGGGGAGCGGTTCGCAATGACTGGGTTCCAAACGGAGCGAGCGAATAGGCGAGCGGGCTGCGGTTATTTGCGTTTCGCCGTGAACGGTGCGGCCGTCTTCGAGATCGGCAACCAGGCGAACATCTGTGATCGTCGCGGGGTAAATGTGGCCTTTGCTGGCCAACACTTCGGAAGAAAGACGCACGGCTTCGACAAAGTCACCGGTGACCTCGGCCAGCGCTGCCAAATACAGATTGCCAAAGCTGTGACCGGCTAAATCACCCGAGCCTCCGAAGCGATAACGGAAAAGCCGAGCCAGCAGGTTCGAGTCCTCAGAAAGCGCGATCATGCAGTTGCGAATGTCGCCCGGCGGCAGAATCTGAAGTTCGTCGCGCAGCCGGCCGGAGCTGCCGCCGTCATCGGAAACAGTCACGATGGCGGACAATGACTCCAGCCACAATTCGTGATCGTTGCGCGCGAAAACATATTGTTTCAGCCCCGATAGAAGAGTGGACAGCCCGGTACCGCCGCCAATGGCGACCATTCGCAGTCCTCGTTCGGTGATTGTTCTGTTCATCAGCGAGTTCACGGGAGGCAACACTATCCTATCCGAATATACCTGAAAGATAAGCGAAATTGGTAGAGAATGCTTGAGGGCGAGAGGCGATCTACTCAGCGGTCGAGAAGACGATCACGTCAAATTCGGGATCGCTGCGGAGTGCGTTCAGATCGAAATCGCGTTGCGCGCGAATCTTCAACTTAGGCTGAATGTCCAACGCGCGTCGCAGCGACTTCAGCGCGGTATCAATCGCACCCAGACGTGCACGCGAAGCGGCGAGTCCGTAATGAATGTGCGCCGCCTCAGGTTCGCGTTTCAAGGCGCGTTCAAACAGTTCCTGGGCCGCCACATAATCACCGCGATTCAATTCAATCACTCCGCGATCATAGAGCGAATCTGCATCGCGCGGGGGCCCGAGATCTGTGCGGAGGCGAGATTCGGCCACGGTCAGATATGTCCGCGCGCGCGCCGCTACTTCTGAGACGGTCGGATATTTTTCAATCAGACTACGAAACTGAGTGCGGGCCTCAGCGAACCGTCCACGGGTAAATTCTTTGTGAGCCGACTCGAACGCTGTGATCGCTGCCGCCTCTTCAAAGGTTGGCTGCGGCGGTGGCGGCAGCGGCTGCTTCTTGACCGGGGGAATGATTGGTCTTGTCGCAGCGCGACGCGGCGCCGGCTTCGCTGTTTTCGCGACCTTCGAAACGCGCTGAGGCGCCTTGGCACGCGCTTTGGCTGCGGCCTTGGCAACCGGCCGCTTCGGCGCTGCCTTCTTCGCGGTCACTTTGGAAGCTTTCTGCGCACGCGCCTTACCGGCAGGCGAACGTTTGGTAGCCGGTTTGAGTCGCGTTGACTTCAAAACACGCTTCGAGCCACCCGCCGATTTGGCGGATGAGCGCACCGCTGAGCGTGATGACAGTCTCTTTTCAGGGCTGCTCATTTTGAGACCAAAAGTGAAGGGACTCGGAAAACCTCGCCTGAATTCGGGCGCAGGTTAGCATAAATTTCGCCGTAATTCAATGAAAGAATGGGATTTGCGGCCAGTTCAGGCAGCTGCAGTTCAACAATTGCAGTCACCGAAAGCCTTAGAAAAACAGTTGATGAGGCAATCCGTGCCGTGTTACTGTGACTCGTGGTTTACAACGGTCGCTTTTGACCCGCGCAAACCGGAGATTCAAGTTCACAGCCTGCCCCTCCATCTTCGCCTCTGAGCAACACTGTTGGCCAATCCTTTGAGCTGTCGCTCGAACCGAGTCGTCTTCCAATATGCCAATTCTGATACGCGAGCAGCGGTACCACCACATCAAGGCGCTGTTGGCCAGGTTGCGTCTCGACGCGTCTGCGCGAGTCGTCGTCCTCGTTGAAAAGGACGGCCAGCAAATCGCCGCTCACGGGGAAGTTGGCGCGCTGGATACGACCAGTTTGGCTTCGCTGGTTGCCGGCAACGTGGCCGCGACGGGCGGAATGGCCAAATTGATTGGCGAGAAAGAATTTCCTACGCTCTCGCATGAGGGAGATAAAGAAAGCATTCACATTAGCGTGATCGGACGCATCTTGCTGGTTGTGGTTTTCGATCAGCGTTCGAGCTTGGGATTGGTAAAGCTTCGCTCGAAACAGGCATCGCAGGAACTGGCCGCGGCGTTTGCTGAGATCGAGCGCGAATCACAAAGCCCGGGCGCCACCTCGAACTTGCCTTTCAGCGAAATCACAGACGAAGAGATTGACAGTCTGTTTGTTCAGAATTAGCCCCGTTTAGAACTATGACTTTCATCAACTACGCATCCCGCGAGATTAACTGCAAGATCGTCTACTACGGTCCCGGTCTCTGCGGGAAGACTACGAATTTGCAGCACATCTACGACGCCACGGCGCCGCAGGCAAAAGGCAAACTCATTAGCCTGGCTACTGAAACCGATCGGACCTTGTTCTTCGACTTCATGCCGCTCGAGCTGGGTACGGTTCGCGGCTTCAAAACGCGCTTTCATCTCTATACAGTTCCCGGCCAGGTTTTCTACGAAGCATCGCGCAAGCTAATTCTGAAGGGTGTTGACGGCGTCGTGTTTGTGGCTGATTCGCAGGAAGAGCGCATGGACGCGAACATTGAGTCGCTTTACAACCTGGAAGAGAACCTCAAGGCGCATGGCTACGACCTGATGAAAATTCCTTACGTTTTGCAGTTGAATAAGCGCGATTTGCCGAACGTGATTCCTACATCCGATTTAGCCGTGGAACTGCAGAAGAAAGGCGAGCCCGTTGTTGAGGCAGTGGCTGCAACCGGCGTCGGCGTGTTCGATACCTTGAAAGCGGTCGCTAAGCAGGTCCTGACTGAATTGCGTAAGAGCTAGGCGTTGCGGATCAGTGCGGATCAGTAAAGAGGTTTGACCATTAGCAGCCCGTCGCCGCCATTGGAATAGTATTTCGGAAGTCTTTGCGTGACCGAATAACCAAGGCTGACGTAAAGCCTTTGCGCGGGAACGTTGGTGGCTCTGACTTCGAGACGCGCGATCCGGGCATCTCGCCGGCGAAAGCCATCTTCGACTCTTTCCAGCAGACAACTCGCCAGACGCCGCCGGCGATGTTCCGGAGCAATTCCGATCGTCGTAATGTGACCCGTGTGATCCGGCTCCAGCAGCCCAATCACAAAACCGGCCATGGCGCTATTTTGAGTTACGACTCGATAAGAAACTGATTCAGGCGAAGCCAGCAGATACTCGAACGTGTCGCGGCTATACGCCTCGCCATCGAGAAAGCAGCGCTGATCCAATAGCCAGCACTCATCAATTTGCCCGAGCGTCAGCGGTCGCAAATCGTACTGCGCCGTAGTCGGGGGCACGAGTGCGAGCGTCGGCACCGTGACACCCGCTTGCTGCCGACTATTCGACCACCATCTAGGCCTGAATTTCTTTAAGACTGCCATAACCCGAGTGTTCTCGTTCGCGGGAAAGCTGAAGCGTGGCGCTGATTATAGCCGGACAGGTTTGTCGAGTCCACGTCTGGAGACAAAAAACAGCAGCGCTCCCTGGCATTTAAAGGATCAGCATACAGTCCCCATAGCTGTAGAACCGATAGCGCTCGCGCACGGCATGACGATACGCTTCGAGCGTCAGCGCGCGCCCGGCGAAGGCACTGACCAGTAGCAGCAGAGAAGAACGCGGCAGGTGAAAGTTAGTCAGCAGCGCATCGACCGCCCGGAAGTTATAGCCAGGCGTAATGGTTAGCTCGGCAAATCCGTGCGTGGCAACGATCTCGCCGGCATCTGAGACTGATGACTCGAGTGCACGTGTCGTGGTTGTGCCTACCGCGACAATGCGCCCGCCTGCGGCGCGACTTTCGTTGATAACCTTCGCGGCTTCTGCGGTAGTCGTGAATCGTTCGCCGAGCACCCGATGCTCCGAAACGTCCTCAACGCGGACCGGTTCAAACGTTCCATAACCCACGTGCAAGGTCAGTTCCGCGATCCGAACTCTGTTCTGTTTGAGTTTGTCCAGAATCTCCGGGGTGAAATGCAAGCCTGCTGTCGGTGCGGCAATGGCGCCTGTTTCTTGCGCATAGACTGTCTGATAACGCATGCGATCTGCCGCCGCCTCGCCGTCTCGTTTTATGTATGGCGGCAGCGGCGTCTCGCCGATTTCGTCAATTGTCTTTAAGAGTTCCGGTACCTGATCGAACTTGATGACGCGTGTGCCATCGTCTGGTGAGTCGACAACCGTCGCGCTTAGTTTCGATCGATCAAATTCTATCCGCGTGCCCGCTCGCAGCCGCCGGCCCGGTCGAGCCAGTACCTGCCAAACGAATGGTTCAAGTTCGCTGAGAAGAAGTACTTCGACGCTGCCGCCCGTGGGAATGCGCCGGCCCAACAATCTGGCGGGAAAAACCTTCGTGTTGTTGAGCACCAGACAATCGCCGGCCTGAAGGTAGTTCGTGACCGAGACGAATTGCGTATCTGTAAATGTTCCAGTTTCGCGATTGACCACCAGCAGGCGCGAAGCATCGCGCTGCGACAGCGGCTGCTGAGCTATCAGCTCTTCCGGAAGGTCGTAATCGAAATCAGAGATGCGCACAGCAGGTTGCGCGGACAGCAAAACTAGGAAAAGGACGCTGAAGGAACTTGGCCCTTGGGAGCAACGATTGGATGTTCGATGTGTTCGCGATGGAAAACGCCGGTGAGTTGCGCGCCAAACAAGAGCACGAGGCTCGAGACATATCCCCAAGTCAGCACGGCGACCACCGCCCCGACTGAGCCATAGACTTGCTCATAGTTGAAATAGCTCAGCGCCCACGCGAAGCCGTACTTCGCTGCTTCCCAAAGCAGACCGCCAATCACTGCGCCCGGGATCGTGTCCCAGACAGTGACGTGCGCGTTCGGCATGAATTTGTAAACGATTGCGAAGAGGGCGAATGTTACGAGCAGACTGACCACCGCGAAAATGATTTGCCAGAAGAGACTACCGACGGTTGCCAGCACTGCGTAGCTCTCCAGCTGCCGCGGCGACAGACGCTCGGCGACGTCCTGCAAATAAACAAGAACGGATGTGATCAAAACTGAGATTGACAGGAGCAGGCCAACTCCTCCGATCATCGCCAGGGTTAGCGCGCGACCGTGGAGAAACGTTCGATGCGTCGTGCCCCAGACGCGATTGCTCGCGCGCTCGACGACGGCAAAAACCCACGAGCCCGCCCACAGCACAATCACCGCGCAAGTAATGATCACGCCGGTGCTCACGCCCGAAAGCGATTTCAGTGTCTCCTGAAGGAACTTAGCCGAGCCCGGATAGACCTGCACTATCTGCGAGATCATGTGAGTTCCGGCGGCCATCCGATTACTGAGCACGAGCAACAAGAGCAGAGCGGGGAACAGAGTCATCAGGCCGAAGTAACTCATCGCCGCCGCTGACGTGAATAGATCGTTTTCGTGAAATTGATGGACGGCCTCAGAGATCATTCGTCGCCACGGCGAACGATTGCGCACGCCAAACGACTGACGCGAGATGCGCTTTAAACGATCTGAAGTTGAGGTCGAGACTGACATTACTGTTTAGAGGCGGGCTACCGCCCGCCAATTTCGTCCGGCGGGCAATAGCCCGCCTCTAAACGTCTTAAGGTCGAGGTCCGTCGAACAAAGTGGGACGCTGTTGTCCGCTTCTGGCTCCAAAATGCTGATAGGCGAGTTGCGTCGCCATGCGACCGCGCGGCGTGCGATTCAGAAAGCCTATTTGAATTAAGTATGGCTCGATAATTTCTTCGATCGTATCTTTTTCTTCGTGAATCGCGGCCGACAAGGTGCTCACGCCCACCGGCCCGCCTTCAAATTTTTCGATAATGGTTGAGAGCAGCTTGCGGTCCATCTCGTCCAGACCATATGTATCGACTTCCATTCGGTTCAGCGCGTCGTTGGCCACTTCGTGCGTGATGCGTCCGTCGTAATCGACGTCAGCATAGTCCCGCACGCGCCGCAGCAAGCGATTGACAATGCGCGGGGTGCCGCGCGCCCGCTTGGCAATTTCCCGCGCGCCGTCGACTTCAATCTCCACGTTCAGAATGTTCGCTGAGCGCTTGATGATCGTCTCTAAATCTTCGTGCGGGTAAAAGTCTAAATGGAAGTTGATCCCAAATCTGCCGCGCAGCGGGGCGCTGATCAATCCCGCCCGCGTCGTTGCCCCCACCAAAGTAAACTTGGGGACGTCGAGTTTGATCGACCTGGCGCCGGGACCCTGGCCAATCATGAAGTCGAAGGAAAAATCCTCCATCGCCGGGTAGAGTTTCTCTTCGATCACCGGCATCAGGCGATGGATCTCGTCGATGAACAGCACGTCGCCTTCCTCGAGCGTCGTCAGCAGGGCAGCAATGTCGCCGGTCTTCTCGATCGCCGGTCCGGATGTCGACTTGAGTTGCGCCCCCATTTCGTTTGCGACGATATGCGCCAGAGTTGTTTTGCCGAGTCCAGGCGGTCCGGTAAGCAGGACATGATCGAGTGCCTCACGTCGCTTCTTCGCAGCCGCGATGTAGATGCGCAAATTGTCCTTCGCTTTCGATTGTCCGATGTACTCCGAAAGCTTGGTGGGCCGCAGCGATAGATCGAACTGGCGATCCTCCTCAGTCGGAATCGCGCTCAAGGCTTCGGCTGCTCTGGTTGCATTAGCCATTGATGATTTTGATTGTGAATCTCGGGAAAGTTTAGGTCAACTTGTGGCACAGACTTCAGTCTGTGATAGTGCCGTTGTTCACACAGACTGAAGTCTGGGCCACTAAGCCTTTGCCAGCGATCTCAAACTACGCCGCAGGATCACTTCCACTGAAAGATCGCCGCCTTCGTCGATCGCATTCTTCACAGCTTTTTCGGCCGCCGCCCGTTGATAACCAAGGTTAGACAACGCCGACATAGCGTCGTCGCGCATCGACTCGGTTGTTGTAGGCGCGCCCGAGGCTGCGGTTTTAGCCGCGAATTCTTCTTCCAGAGCCGTTGACGACAAGGCAGCGATCTTGTCGCGCAGATCCACCACCAAACGTTCGGCCGTCTTGCGACCAACCCCGGGAATAGCCACCAGCCGCACCAAATTGTTTGTGCGAATTGAAGCGATCATCTCGTCGGCATTCATGCCTGACAGAAGTTTTATCGCCAATGCCGGACCGACGCCGTTAACGGAAATCAATTGCAGAAATAGTTCACGCTCGCGCGAAGTTTTGAATCCGAAGAGTTGAATCACATCTTCGCGCACGTGCGTGTAGACGCGCAGCTGCACCGGTTCGCCGACTTCGCCTAGTTCATAGAACGTCGACAGTGGAATTGCGACGTCATAGCCGACGCCGCCGACATCGATGATTGCCGAGGTCGCCTGTTTGGAAAGTAATGTACCTGAAAGATGCGCGATCATTTGGAGCGCAGGCATCTTGCCTGCGGTGCGCCAGCACCCTTGCTCGCGCTTTTGTCCCGCTCTCTACTGCTCGCGGTTCTGTAACGCGCGGATTATCGCGAAGGATCCATTCATTCGCAAATGGAAGTTTCGCGCTCCTACCGATGCGGCGTTATACTTTCAGCGACACGAGCGATGAAAAAAGAAAAGATCTCAGAGCTGACGACCAACCGCTTAAGCGTATACCTGCGCTGCCTGAACGAACTCGCGGCCGCCGGCATCAGAACCGTTTCGTCGCAGGAACTCGCCGAGCAGTTCAATCTGAATTCGGCGCAAATTCGCAAAGACCTCGGTTATTTCGGTGAATTTGGCGTGCGGGGCACCGGATACTTCATCGACGACCTGCGCAGTCATCTGACGAAAATTCTTGGCCTGGATCAACCACATCGTGTGGGAATTGTCGGCGCGGGAAGATTGGGCAGGGCGCTCGCGAATTATAACGGCCTGGAGAAATCCGCTTTTACTGTGGTCGCGTTGTTTGATAACGACACCTCGAAGATTGGCGAGCGAACGCGCAATGGCATCGAGGTGTTTGACGTCAAGCAGATCGCCAAAGTCGTTCGCGACGAATCGATCGACGTGGCGGTGATCGCTGTGCCGGCGCGGATTGCGCAGAAAGTGCTCAACCAGGTCATGGCTGCGGGCGTGAAAGCAATTCTCAATTTTGCGCCCGCGCCGCTGACTTCCCGGCTCGGCGTGAAAGTGAAGACGGTCGATCTCACGACTTCGCTTCAGTCGCTTTCATATTTTCTGGCGCAGCCGGATGCGGCGCACGTTACCAAAGGCGTGGACGAGACTACCGAAACTGCCGCCACGCGTTCGCGTCGCACGCGAGAACTGTAAATGGACGAACAAACCGCCAGGCGCGACCTGATAAAAATCTGCCATCTGATGTACGAGCGCAGCTATGTTGTCTCGTCGGATGGCAACGTCAGTGTGCAGCTTGACGACGGTCGCATACTCGCGACGCCGACGATGACGTGCAAAGGCCGGATGACGGAAGACTTGCTGGCCATCACAGATTTGGAAGGTCAGCAGCTAAACGATCGGCGCGCCTCCAGTGAATTGGCGATGCATCTCCTGATTTATCGCGAGCGGCCTGATGTGAAAGCAGTCTGTCATGCGCATCCTCCGCACGGCACAGCCTTCGCGGTCGCCGGACTGCCAATCGATCAGCCAATTCTTTCGGAGGTAATTCTGACGCTGGGCTGTGTGCCGCTCGCCGAATACGGGACACCGTCCACGCGAGAGTTGACTGACGCGATGCGGCCGCTGGTGAAGCATCACAATGCCTTGCTGATGGCGAATCACGGCGCAGTGGCGTACGGCGCCGATCTCTGGCAAGCCTGGGATCGGCTGGAGACACTGGAACACACCGCGAAGATTGCGATCCTTTCGCGGGTGCTTGGCGGCTCAAAGAATCTTTCACCCGACGCGATCGAGAAACTGATCAATGTGCGTGAGGCTTCCGGTTATCTCGGCGAAAGCGCGCGTTGTCAGGCGTGTGGCTACTTGCATGAGACGAATCTCACGTGTCCGACTGGTGATCGTCCCGCAGTCCGATCCCACTCGAATGGCTCAGCTCGCGTTTCGCTGTCGCGCGAAGAACTCGTCGAGTTGTTGAGTCAGGCTGCGCGTCTGAACGAGTAGTCCGAGGAACTTTAGTTTGTCGTGGGTTTCGACAAGCTAAGCTTATCGGACATCAAACCGGCGGCGTGGTATTCTATTTGCGATATACCATTTTACGATTTACTAAGTCTTCTCACAGGAGAAACTGAATGCAAGAAGCATTAGGAATGGTGGAAACCAAAGGTCTGGTGGCGATGATCGAAGCGGCCGACGCGATGGTGAAGGCAGCCAACGTCACTTTGATTGGCTACGAAAAGATTGGCGCAGGTTTCGTAACGGCGATCGTCCGCGGCGATGTGGCGGCCGTGAAAGCCGCGACTGACGCCGGCGCCGCAGCCGCGCGTCGCGTGGGCGAACTGGTCAGCGTGCACGTCATCCCGCGTCCGCACGGCAGTGTGGATGATGCGATGCCGATTTCAGCCCAAGCTCGCGCATGATCATCGCGCGAATTATTGGCACAGTCGTCTCGACCCAAAAGGACGAGCGACTGGAAGGGAAAAAGCTGCTCATCGTCCGACCGATTAATCTGGACGGTTCGGACACGAGCGGCTATGTCGTTGCCGTTGACACAGTCGGCGCAGGCTTTCATGAGCGGGTGCTGGTGGTTGCCGGTTCCAGCGCGCGCCTGGCTCAGAACATGAAAGACACGCCGGTGGATGCGGCGGTCGTCGGGGTGATCGATACGGTAGACATCATGACTCCCGAAAAATGAAATGCAGTTAGCCCGCGTCATCGGTACAGTCGTCGCGACAATCAAAAACGATTCGCTCCAGAATCGTAAGTTACTCATCGTTCAATCTCTCAACAAAGATCTGGCGCCGCAAGGCAAGCCTTTGGTGGCGGTCGATGCGGCGGGCGCCGGAATTGGCGAACTCGTTTTCTGGTGTCGCGGAAAGGAAGCGAGCTTTCCTTTCAAACGCGAAGACACGCCCACGGATTGCACGATCGTCGCCATTGTGGATTCGGAGAGTCATGTTTGTTGTGGATAGTCAGTTGTAGGTAGTCAGTTGTCAGTTGTCCGCTTTGGCACCTGACCACTAACAACTGACAACTGACGTTCTAAAGAAATGATCATCGCTAAAGTTTTAGGCAACGTCGTCGCCACGCAGAAGAATCATCGCTACGAAGGCGCGCGCGTGATGATGTGCGAGCAGATGACGCCCGAAGGCGATCTCACGGGTCACACAGTACTGGCGCTCGACGCCGTCGATGCCGGCGTCGGAGACACAGTTCTAGTCGTGCAGGAAGGCTGGAGCGCTTCGACTACTGCGACCGGAAAGGCAGGCGCGGCCATCGATTCCGCCATCATCGGCGTTGTCGATCGCATCGACTTGTTGGAAAACCAGAAAACGGATGATGCCGTTTAGAGTCGGCACTTGTGCCGACGCTCCGCCGGACAAGTCCGGCGTCTAAACGCTATTTGAATCAAAGTGAGCACGCAAGACGATCAAGCCAGGACAATCGCCGAACGCGTCGCGCGCCGATTTGGCGGCGATGAAAAGCGACAGCCTAAAACGGATCAAGTTGCGGCAAATGGAGACGACAGCGTGCCTGATCGACCTCGTGCGCGCATGATCGATTTCATCTCGTCGGGTCCGCCGCTGCGATCTGCTCCGTCGATTGTTCAGGCTTCGTCGAAACCAAGAGCTTCAGAATCCGTCCCATCCGAAGCTCGAGCCGAATTCTTCCAGTTTGTCCCGGTGGCTCAATCGCCCTGGCTGGGCAGACTTCCCAGCATGTTAGGTCAGGACAGTCCACGGTTCGCAGTTAGCAATCCGCAATCTGCTTCGCACTCAAGCGAGGAACGCTTCGGTGTCGAAGAAGCCACAGTCGCTGAGCTGGTTGAATTCTTTGAGAGTGAAAAGAAGTGTGCGATGGATCCGAGCGGCAAGCCGTGCGATCACTGCGCGATGTGCAGCTCGCGCGGATTTTAAGTCAGAACCACCTGCGGTAGCGGGTGGTTGATCTTGAATACCAGTTCGGTCGAGCACGGATCAACCGCCGCTACCGCAGGCGGTTCTGACCTCATCTCGGAATCAATCGGTGCAGTAGATAGAACAAAGCAACTCCCGCGAACACCACGATTGAAACGATCGGGTTCTTTTCTTCCGAACGATTAACTTCCGGAATTAAATCGCTCGCTGCGACGTACAATGTCACGCCGGCTGAGAAGGGAAGCGCGTACGCCACCGAGTTCGTGAAGTGCTCACTCAGCAACGCAACTGCGGCGACGCCGGCGAAAGTTGCCGCGCCGACAGCTAACGACGCCAGCGCTGCTTTCTTCGACGAGCGTCCTGAAGCCAACATGATGGATGCGACAGTAAAACCTTCGGGCAGCTTGTGCAGCATGATCGCGATGAAGACCAGCAGCCCGACGCGCAGGTTCACGAGAAATGCTGAGGCGATCGAAACACCGTCAAAGAATGTGTGAATCGTGAGCCCGCCGATCGCTGCATAGGCGGCGGACGGGCGGATGACATGCTCAGGATGCGTCTCAGCGCCGAAATGAAAGTGCGGTGCGACGGTATGTTCGAACAACTGAATCAGCAAATAGCCGCCGAGTAAGAGAGTCGTCGCGCCGACAACCGCCTCAGCCGCGTTCGCCCCGCTCGCAGCTCCCGCCCATAGCGCCACAGTCTCCGGCAGGATTTCAATAAAGATCGCGGCGAGCATAAATCCGGCGCCGACTGCCACGAGGTATTTCAATAACTTGGTCTCGCGCCGATACGCTCCTGAAGAAACGATCAGCAAGCCACCAACAAGGTTTGCGAGAGCGGCCAAAGCTCCGAGCAGCAGAAGTGCGGGGATTCCAGTCATAGCGAATGCTGTTCAACCAAGTCTGGAGAATATACAGCATCCTTAGGGATGTAAGGGCTTTATGGTGACCCTCCGCTCCGCGGACGTTTGCGGACGAGGACGTCCGCGCTCCCAGCACGCGCTCCCAGCACGCGAGACGTTTGCGGACGAGGACGTCCGCGCTCCCAGCACGCGCTCCCAGCACGCGAGACATTTGCGGACGAGGACGTCCGCGCTCCCAGCACGCGCTCCCAGCACGCGAAAAAAGCCGCGAAGATTGCTTCTCACGCGGCTCCGCGGACCAGTGACTGCCTTTCGCCTTCTGCCTTCCGCGTTCCGCCTTCTGCCTTCCGCCTTCTGCTCTGCTGGCGCATCCAGTCAGCGGAGCGGACTGGGGATGCTTGAAGTTAATTGAACCCTCTCCTGGCCCGAAAAAAATCTATAAAAACTATTGACAGGGATGGATCGGGAGCGTAGGATGCGCCGGTGGAGTGAAGTGGAGCGAGGTGGCCTTAACGACACGAACCAAAGCAAAACTGGCGCGAATCGTAGAACCGTCTCCTCTAACCTCAGTGCTCAAGACCTGTGCTCCGGGGAAATTACACAGCGCGAATCGACTCGAAAGGGCGGCTCAAAGTGCCGACCCTCTTTCGTCGTTATGTCGACGAGAAGTACGGCGCGGCGCTGTATGTGACTAGCCTGACGGGTGATTGCGTACGCATCTACCCGATGCCGGAGTGGGAGGCCATCGAGCAGCGTTTAAGTTTGTTGCCGTCGATGGATCCGGCGCGAAGAAAGTTCCTTGACAGGACGAATTACTACGGCCAGCAGTCGGCAATGGACACCCAAGGTCGCGTATTGATTCATCCGCTGCTCAGAAAGAGCGCGCAGGTCGTGGGTGATGTGGCCGTCCTCGGTTATTTGACTTACCTGGAAGTTTGGGAGTTGGACAAGTTCCAGCAGCGGCTGCTCTCGGATCCATACACGGAAGAAGACGAAGCCGCGATTGCCAGACTGGGTATTTGAAGGAAGTGAGCAGTGAGCAGTAAGCAGTAAGCAGTAAGCAGTAAGCAGTAAGCAGTGAGCAGTGAGCAGTGAGCAGTGAATTGAAAACTTAGTTCAGCGAGTCGTCAATGATGAGCATTCATCAAACCGTGCCACGACTGCTCACTGCTCACTACTCACTGCTTACTAGCACCAGTTCTTTGAACGATATCACGGTGCGGCTGTGATGGCGAAGCCTTTGGGGGGCAGGGGCGCGCTGAGTCATCGTCCCGTGCTACTTCGAGAGACGATCGAGTTGCTCGCGGTTGAGCGCGGCGGATTGTTTGTCGATTGCACGGTAGGCCTGGGCGGGCATAGCGAAGCAATTCTGCAAGCAAGCAACGACGCGCAGGTGCTCGGGATCGATCGTGACGAAGAGGCGCTACGGCTGGCGAGAGAGCGATTGGCGAAATTTGGTAGCCGCTTTCGCGCTGAGCATGCTGATTTTCGTGAACTTACGCGGGTCCTCGCGACAGCGAAGGTCAGAATCGTGCGCGGCATTCTTGCCGACCTTGGCGTTTCTTCGTTGCAGTTGGATTCGCCCTCGCGCGGATTCAGCTTCCGGCACGAAGCGCCGCTCGACATGCGTATGGATATGTCGCGTGGCGAAACGGCCGCAGCGTTACTCGGTCGTCTTTCTGAAGTAGAAATTGCGCGCCTCATTTTTGAATACGGCGAAGAGCGTCACTCACGACGCATTGCCCGGCGAATCGTGGAAAGAAGAGAAGCCGGCGAGCCGTTGCAAACGACCACAGATCTTACGCGGTTGGTCGAACGCGCAATCGGCGGAAAAAAACGGAGGATCCACCCTGCCACGCGCACGTTTCAGGCGTTGCGTATCGCAGTCAATCGGGAGCTCGAAGACCTCGACCAATTCGTAGCCGACGCGATTGACGCATTAGAGCCGCATGGCCGTCTCGCAGTAATCAGTTTTCACTCGCTTGAAGATCGGATTATCAAGCGAACCCTGTTGAAGCTTTCGGGACGCTGTCAGTGTCCGCCGCGCACGCCGCAATGCAATTGCGGCACACGCAAAGCAGTAGAGATTTTGACGCGGCGGCCATTAACACCAACCGAGATTGAAATTTCTGAGAATCCCCGAGCACGGAGCGCAAAGTTAAGAGTCGCGGCCAGGCTTGATTCCTCTTCCTTTTGAGCCCGGCCGTTTTTAGGAGACCCGAAATGATTCGCCGAGTACCCTCGAAACATCGCAACGCTCGCGTTGCCAGTGAAACCGACAGTGAAGCTTTCCTGCGACTTGGACTCTTGCTGATAGTTGGGTTGGGGTTGGCCTCTGGGTTTGTTTATGCAGGCCGCCAGCACTTTGTCGCGCTGAAATACGGCTACCAGACTGAGAAACTGCGGAGCGAGCGCGATCAATTGACCGAGCAAAAGCGCCGTCTGATTTTGCAGCGCGAAGAAGCGGCGAATCCTTTGAAGTTAGAACAAGCCGCCAAGCGAATTGGCATGCAACCGCTGCAAGCGGCCCAGATCGATCCGTTACGACAAGTAGCTCACGAATCCAAAAACGAAACACTCGCGCTGCGACCGCAGCAACCGGCAGCGAAGCAAACCGCCAAGCCGAACACCAAGACAATTACGAAGGTGGACACGAGGACGCCGGCGAAGCCTTCACGTAACAAACCGATTTAGAGCCTTACGACAGCGTCAGGAGATTTTGAAGTGCCCCTTCGTTCCGCCGCCATTGACCGAGAAGCAGCCGACCCGCGCCGCCGCGCAATGTTCGTGGCGCTCGGGCTAGTCGCGTGGATGGTGATTGTCGGAGCGCGGCTGGCGCAACTACAAATCACTCAGCACGACGAACTCTCAGCGCGGGCTAAGAACCAACAATTAGGCACAGTCGAAACCAGCGCGACGCGCGGACTGCTGCTCGATCGACAGGGACGAGAGCTTGCTCGCAGCGTCGACACAACGTCCTTCTACGCTGACCCCGGCGAAATCGTCGATATAGATGGCACCGCGCGGCGCATCGCTTCCGTGACCGGTCAAAAACAGGAGGAGCTGACTGCAAAAATTAGCGAAGGCAAGAACGCCAAAAAGAGTTTCATCTGGTTGATTCGGCGGATGGATGCAGAGACTGCGAACAAGCTCGATGTGATGAATCTTAAAGGCGTCTATTCGCGAAGGGAGCCGAAGCGTTATTACCCCAACGACGATTTGGCTGCGCACGTGTTGGGTTTCGTGGGGACGGACGAAATCGGACTGGGGGGCGTCGAGCAGTTTTACAACGAAAAGATTCGGGGAGAGGGCGGCAAGGTTTTTTACGAGCGAGACCGCGCGAAACGCGCTTTTGAAAGTTACGAGGTTCAGCCGCACCCGGGGCAGACCGTCGTTCTCACAATCGATCAAACGATTCAGTACCGCACGGAGCAGGCATTAATTGGCGCGGTCGAGCGGGCCCACGCGAAATCCGGCACAGCCATCGTGATGGATCCACACACGGGCGAAATTCTCGCCCTGGCTAACGCTCCGGCTTTCGATCCGAATGCGCCCGGGGACGAACCGCCCGAAGTACGTACGAATTGGGCTTTGCAAAACATTTACGAGCCGGGTTCGACTTTCAAAGTCGTCGCCTACTCAGCCGCCATCGACAAAGGCCTGGTCAATCCCGACGACAAGATCGACTGTCAGATGGGACAAATTACGGTGGCGGGCCGGCTCATTCACGATGGTCATCCCTACGGAGTGCTGACGATCGCGGACGCCCTGGCGAAATCGAGCAACGTAGGCGCGATTAAGCTGGGATTACTTGTCGGCGACGCGTCCATGTATGACTTTGCAAAGCGATTGGGATTCGGTTCGAAAACTGGAATCGATTTGCCGGGCGAGTCAGGCGGAATCCTGCGACCAGCCAATCGTTGGCAGCCGTCGTCCATCGGATCGATTGCGATCGGTCAGGAAGTCGGAGTCACCCCGCTACAGATGGCGACGGCCTATTCGGTGATCGCGAACGGCGGCAGTTGGGTAAAGCCGCACATCGTGCGCGAAATGCGTTCGCCTGATGGCTCAACGCTATTTCAGGCAAAGCTCGAATCGCGGCGAGCACTGAAGTCGGACACGGTGGAAAAGTTACGCGGCATGATGGAAGGCGTGACCTTGCACGGCACGGCCAAGAAAGCGCAGGTCGAAGGTTACACCGCCGCCGGGAAGACGGGCACGGCTCAGAAAATCGATCCGAAGACGCGCGCCTATTCCGCAACCAAATACATCGGTTCGTTTGTCGGGTTTGCGCCGGTCAGCAATCCGGCGGTCGTGATTATCGTCGTGATTGACGAGCCCCAGGGCGCGTACCACGGCGGCGATGTGGCTGCCCCGGTGTTCCGGGAAATTGCCGAGCAGATACTTCCTGAGTTGAGCGTGCAGCCGGATGCGGAAACGAAAGCGGCGCCCCAGTTGATTGCGGAAAGTCGCCAGCCGTCACCTCAGGAAACTCAGGAGGAGGAGCAACGCGCAGCGACGTTGCCCCAGGTTGCGAAAAATCTCAACGGAGGGCCGCGCGAAGTTGTCTTTGCGCCGGCAACCAGGCGCGGCGCATTGATGCCGGACTTGCGCGGTCAAAGCGTGCGCGATGTAGTGCGGACGTGCGCGCAACTTGGTTTGAATCTCGAGGCGAAAGGCGAAGGCCGCGCCATGCGGCAGATTCCCGCGGCAGGTGCGGAGCTGACCTCCGGACAAATTGTACGAGTTGAATTTGTGCGACGCGATTGAGTCTGAACCCCGACCCGTCGGGATAGCGGGCCGTGTCAGAAGCCCGCACGTTAGCAAGGGCGTAGATAGGTCAAGTGCCCTCCCTAACGGTCGGGCTTCTGACACATAATGACGATGTGAACATTAGAACCGCAGCAGAACTGATGGGTGCAGATGTAAGCAGGCTGCGACCCCAGCTCTTTGACAAAGAGATATTGGACTTCTCGATTGATTCGCGCACGACGGAAGCGGGTGAGTTGTTCTTCGCTTTGTCGCAGCCGGATTACGAACGCGCAGGCTTTAACGGCCAATTTGCCGATGCTCATAACTTTATCCAATCGGCGTTAGATCGCGGCGCACTCGCCGCGGTGGGGCGGCGCGATCGTTTGGGGACGGACGAAAAACTTCGAGAGTTGGCTGATCGGCTGTTACTCGTTGACGATGCAATCGCCGCGTTGCAGACGCTGGCGCGAAAAATTTACGAACAGTGGGCGCGACCGGTAATCGGGATCACGGGCAGTGCGGGAAAGACGACGACAAAAGAGCTGACTGCGCACGTGCTCAGGTGCGCGGGTTATCGCGTGCTCAAGAGTGAACGCAATTATAACAACGGCCTCGGCTTGCCCTTGTCCGTTTTGCAGATGGTGAGCCGCGGCCGTCGTCCAGACGATTACGACCTGGCGGTCCTGGAAATGGGAATGTCCTCCCCGACGCACGAAATTCGGCGGCTGGTACAAATCACGCCGCCGGATGTCGGCGTGGAATTGATGGTGGCGCCGGTGCACCTGGAACATCTGGGCACGATCGAGACGATCGCCGCGATGAAGGCGGAGCTAATCGAAGGACTGAAACGCGGTGGCACTGCCGTGCTGAACGCTGATGACGAATTAGTGATGCAGATGAAGTCAAAAACTGACGGGCCGGTGCTAACGTTCGGCATTCAAAACGAGGCTGATGTGATGGCCCGGGAGGTGGATATGTCGCGTTTCGGATCGATTCAATTTCGTTTGCAAACTCCAAACGGCGATGCGGCTGCAAGTTTACCAATGACCGGTGGCCATAATTTGATGAACGCGCTGGCAGCATCGGCGGTGGCGACGGCTTTAAAGATCAAGCCAGAGTTGATCGCAGATGCGCTAAGTTCGGCAAAGCCGCCCAGGATGCGCGGGGAAGTACTGGAGTTCGCAGACGGTTTCACAGTGGTTGACGATTCGTACAACTCCAATCCGCGTTCGTTGATTAGCATGGTCCGCACCGTTGCCGAAGCACGTGAGAAGGTGCAGCGGCGCTTGGTGATCGCCGGAGAAATGATGGAGCTCGGTCCCGAAGCGCCCGCCATGCACCGTGAAGCCGGGCGAGAAACGGGACAGCTCGGCATCGATGTGCTTTGGGGCGTGCGCGGCTTGGCAAGTGAAATCGTCGCCGGCGCACAGGAGAGTGGACTTGCTTCGGCGCGCTTCTTTGAATCTTCCGACGAAGCTGCGGCTGCGATCGTAGCTGAAGTTCGCGAGGGTGATTTAGTTTTGGTCAAGGGATCGCGCAGCGTTGAGACGGATAAAGTTGTAAAAGCTTTGAAAGAAAAGTTTCCATTGGTCGGCGACGGAGAATTGTAGGGGCAAGGCTTGTCCCTGCCCGTGCCTGAGGGCGGGCAGCCACGAGGGCTGCCCCTACACGAATGATCTATTACATCTTTTACGAGCTGATTTTTACGCACTTCAAAGATCGCTGGTCGGTCGTAAAAGCTCTCAACGTTTTTCAGTACGTTACGTTTCGCACGGCGTATGCAGCGATGACGTCTCTGATCATCTCGCTGGTGTTTGGCCGCAGAATGATCGAAGGGCTGAGAAGTTGGAACATCGGTCAGCAGATACGGGAAGAAGGTCCGCAGGCGCACATGGCCAAGCGCGACACGCCCACGATGGGCGGACTGTTAATTGGATGTTCCGTAATTATCTCGACATTGCTCTGGGCGCGACTTTCGAGTCTTTACGTTTGGATTACGGTTGTGGCGACGCTCGGATTTGGCGCAGTGGGTTTCGCCGACGATTATCTGAAGCTGGTAAAGCGACGCAGCCTGGGACTGACGGGGCGCCAAAAACTAATCTTCCAGTTCATTATCGCGTGCGCAGTTTGGACAGCGCTCTTCATTTCCACACGATACTTGCAAACGAAGTATTCATGGAACGTCAGCATTCCCTTCCTGAAAGAAACCGCGGTGCCAAACGGCATCAGCACGATTCCGTCTTTTGTGTACCTGGTTCTGATCGTAATCGTGCTGCTGGGCTGGACCAATGCCGTAAATCTGACCGACGGACTGGATGGATTGGCGATCAGCATAACGTTCATCGCCACGACGGCGTTAACCGCGTTCACGTATTTGAGCAGCGACGCGCGCTGGGCGAGCTACCTGGACCTGACGCATCGACCGGAAGCAGCGGAGCTGACGGTTTTTTGTGGAGCCATGGCGGGGGCGAGCCTCGGGTTTCTCTGGTTCAACGCGCCACCCGCGGAAGTGTTTATGGGCGATGTCGGCAGTCTGGCGATTGGCGGAGCCATCGGCACCATCGCGGTGCTGACCAAGCAGGAATTCATGCTGGTGATGGTCGGGGGCGTCTTTGTGATGGAGGCGCTTTCAGTGATGTTGCAAGTGGGCGTCTTCAAAATGACGAAACGTACCAGCGGCGTCGGCCGGCGCATCTTCAAGATGACGCCTTTGCATCATCACTTCGAGATGGTTGGGTGGAAAGAATCAAAGATCGTCTTTCGCTTCTTGATTCTGGCGATTCTGTTTGCGCTGTTGAGTCTGTCGACGCTGAAGCTGAGGTAGTTTCAAGTTTCAAGTTCCAAGTTTCAAGTTGGAACCCGGAACTTGAGACTTGAAACTTGGAACTTGAAACTTGAGGGACGGAAAGCATTAGTCATTGGCGCCGCGCGCAGCGGCATTGCGAGCGCGCGATTTCTGGCGCAGCGGGGCGCGACGGTCGCGCTGAATGATCGCAAGGCATTGACCGACTGGTCGCAGCCGGCGCTCGACTTGAAAACTGAAGGCGTGGGCCTCGTCGAAGGCGATCCGCCGTCCTGGCTGCTCGATCAGATCGACTTGTTGATTGTCAGCCCGGGCGTCCCGACAAAAGCCATTCCGATTCGCTACGCCGAGCGACGCGGCGTCGAGGTGATTGGCGAGATAGAACTGGCGTCGCGATTCTTGCGCGGACGGATCGTCGCGATAACCGGAACGAACGGAAAGACCACTACGACGACTTTGATTGGGCAAATGTTGAAAGACGGCGGACTGAACGTGCAGGTGGGCGGCAACATTGGCACGGCCTTGATCTCAATGGTTGAGTCATCCAGGGAAGATGGTTGGACCGTGGTGGAGGTTTCCAGCTTTCAACTGGAAACGATCGTTGATTTTCACCCGACAGTCGCAGCCGTGCTGAACGTCACGCCGAATCATATGGATCGCTACGAATCGCTGATGGATTACGCCGCGGCCAAACATCGAATCTTCATGAATCAAACCGCAGGCGACGTGGCGATTCTGAATGCTGACGACGAAATTGTTTCGTCCTGGGCGAATGGGTTGCGCGCGCACGTGGTGCAGTTCAGCGTGCAGCGCGAGCTCAACGAGGGAATGTTCCTGCGCGGGCGCGACCTAATCTCGCGGGGGCAAGCTCCCTTCGTGAATGCGCAAACCCACGAGCGCGTGTTGATGACGCGAGATGATTTGCGCCTGCAGGGCTTGCACAATGTCGAAAACGTGCTCGCCGCTGCCGCCGCCGGATTGGCGTGCGGAGTCGCGCCGGAATCTTTGCGCGAAACGGTGCGCAACTTTAATCCGGTTGAGCATCGCCTGGAAAACGTGGCCGAGATTAAAGGTGTCAGGTTCTATAACGACTCGAAAGCCACGAGTGTCGATGCGACGATCAAAGCACTGGAGGCGTTCGCGGACGACGCCGGCAAGATCGTTTTGATTCTCGGCGGGCTGGGGAAGAAAGCGCCGTACTCGCCGCTCGAGCAACTGGTGAAGCAACGCGTGCGAAAGATGATCTTAATCGGTGAGGACGCTCCCGCGATCGAAAACGAGTTGGGTGGCGCCGCGCCGTTCGAACGCGCGACCACGATGGCCGATGCGGTGGAGCGTGGATTTGCGGCGGCGGAAACGGGCGACATCGTCTTGCTCGCTCCAGCTTGCGCGAGCTTCGACATGTTCGAAAGTTATGAACACCGGGGGCGGGTATTTAAAGACGCAGTTTCAAGTTTAAGGTTTCAAGTTTCAAGTTTGCCAAACCAACTTGAAACTTGAAACTTGAAACCGGGTTTACGAATGACGCAGAAACTACAAGTCGACAAATGGCTCTTCTCGGCGACGGTGGGACTGGCGCTGTTTGGCGTGGTGATGGTCTATAGCGCTTCCGCGGTCATCGCGATGCAGGAGAACCACACGCAGTTTCACTATGTGCTGAAACAGGGCGTGTGGACGCTGATCGGTTTTGGCGCGATGTTCGCGATGATGCGTTTTGATTATCAGCGCTTGAATCGCGGCTGGATCATTTACGGAATGTTGCTGCTAACGATTCTGCTTCTCCTGGCGGTGTTCGCGTTTGCGCCGGTGAACGGCGCGCGGCGCTGGATCAAGTTAAGCGGCTTTTCGGCGCAGCCGTCGGAGTTGGCGAAACTCTCGCTCGCCCTGTTCGTCGCTTACGTCATCGAACGACACGCAGGAGACGAACAGTCGTTTTGGAAGACTTTTCTTCCCTGCATGTTTGCCCTGGCCATCTTCGCAGGACTGGTTGCCAAAGAGCCTGATTTGGGAACTGCTTTGATGCTGGCGATCATCGCCTTCACCATGTGCTTCGCCGGCGGCGTGCGGCCGAGATATTTGGGGCTGGCGACGGTGCCGGCACTTTTATTCGTCGGCAAGATGTTGATCTTCACGCCGTTTCGGATGCGCCGTCTAGTGGCTTTCATCAACCCCTGGGCTGACGCGCAGGGCACTGGCTATCAGGTTGTGCAATCTCTGATCGCCGTCGGCTCAGGCGGGCAGCATGGACTTGGCTTTGCGCAAGGCAGACAGAAGCTTCTGTTTCTTCCGTTCGCGCATTCGGATTTTATCTTCGCAGTTATCGGCGAAGAGTTGGGATTGATTGGCGCGCTGATCGTAATTCTTGTGTTCGCAGTTTTTCTGTGGCGCGGCATGCGCGCCGCGTTGCGCGCGCCGGATCGATTCGGGATGTTGCTCGGCATCGGCATCGTCGTCGGAATCGTTGCCCAGGCGCTGCTCAACATGAGCGTCGTGCTGGCGCTGCTGCCGACGAAGGGAATTCCGCTGCCGTTTATTTCGTATGGTGGATCCTCGCTGGTTCCGACACTGGCCGGAGTAGGGATTCTCTTGAACATCTCGCAGTTCGCGAGCGCCGGTCGTCGCAACGTTTATGACGAAGACGATTACGAGGAAGACTGGCAGCCGCCGCGCCGCGCCAAAACGCGACGGCCAGTCCGACAGCGCGCGATGGCTCGCGCAAGATAAGCGATGCGCGTGTTGATTGCTGCCGGCGGGACCGGGGGGCACATTTATCCGGGCATTGCCGTCGCGAAAGAGATCATGCGGCGCGACTCGTCCTCAGCGGTCAGATTTGTAGGCACCGCGCGCGGTTTGGAAAATCGCTTAGTGCCGCAAGCGGGATTTGAACTTTCGCTCATTGAAAGCGCCGGACTGGTGAACATGGGGCTGAGGCAAAGACTCCGTGGCTTATTGATCCTGCCAAAGAGTTTTCTGGCCGCGCGGCGCATCATTAAATCATTTGCGCCCGATGTGGTCGTCGGCGTCGGCGGCTACGTGAGCGGTCCGGTCCTGCTGACCGCTTCGCTGATGCGTCTGCCGACGCTCCTGGTAGAGCCAAACGCGGTGCCGGGATTCACGAATCGGCGTTTGGCTCGTTACGTCGATGCGGCAGCCCTCTCGTTCGAGGCGACGCTGCCATACTTTCCCGGCAAAGGCGTCGTCACGGGAAATCCGGTGCGACGCGAGTTCTTTGAGATCAATCCGAAGCAGCGCGATCCGGAAAAGGTCTCGCTGCTCTTGTTTGGGGGTTCACAAGGTTCGCGCGCGATTAATGAAGCGATGATTGCTGCGGTGCCGTACTTAAAAGCAGAACGCGGGCGTTTGCGAGTGACACATCAAACGGGTCCGGCGGGCTTTGACAAGGTGCGGGCGACATATCACGAGGCGGATTGGAACGATGCGGATGTGCGCGAGTACATCGATGACATGATGAGCGCATTCGCCTCCAACGACTTGATAATTTCACGCGCGGGAGCAACTACGAGCGCCGAGCTCATGGCGGCGGGGAAAGCGGCGATCATGATTCCTTTGCCCGGGCAATTGGAACAGACCCGCAACGCCGAAGCGCTGAAGAACGCGGGCGCGGCTCGCCTGATTGGGCAAGATGAACTGACGGGCGAGCGTTTGGCGAAAGACATTCTCGATCTCGTGGTAGCGCCGGATGAAATCACGCGGATGGAAGACGCCGCCCGGAAGATGGCGCGACGAGACGCAGCGGAAACAGCCGTGGATTTGATTGAGAAGCTGGTAAGCAGAAAGCAGTAAGCAGTAAGCAGTAAGCAGAAAATCATGAGACACGGAGACACGGAGATGGGGAGACGCGGAGAACTGAAAAAGGATGAGAATCTCTCGCGGTTGTCTCCGCGTCGCCGCGTCTCTCAGTCTCCGTGTCGGTGCTTTTGCTGCGCACTGCTCACTGCCAACTAATTCGAATGTTCAGGCCTTTTCAGCACATTCACTTTATCGGCATCGGCGGCATTGGCATGTCGGGCATCGCCGAAGTGTTGGCGAACCTTGGCTTTCGCGTGACCGGTTCGGATCAGAAGAAATCCGAAGTCACCGCACGGCTCGAAGCTTTGGGTGTGGAGGTGACAGAAGGTCACGGCGCTGAGGCTGTGGGCGACGCACACGTCGTAGTTCGATCGACCGCGGTGCGTGAAGACAATCCCGAAATCATCGAAGCCCGCCGCCGCTCGATTCCCGTAATTCCACGCGCCGAGATGCTGGCAGAGTTGATGCGAATGAAACCTTACACCGTGGCCTGCGCGGGATCGCACGGCAAGACGACGACGACCTCAATGGTGGCGACGGTGCTGGGAACTGCCGGGTTAGATCCAACTTTTGTAGTCGGCGGCATCGTCCGTTCCTACCGCTCAAACGCGCGGTTGGGCAAGAGTGAGTTGATGGTAGTCGAGGCCGATGAAAGCGATCGCTCGTTCCTCATGCTCACGCCGATGATTGCGGTCGTGACGAACATCGATCGCGAACACATGGACTACTACCACGACATGGAAGACGTGCGGAAGTGTTTCGCCGATTTTGTGAACAAGGTGCCATTCTATGGCGCGGCGATCCTCTGCCTCGACGATCCGCACGTGCAGGCGGTGATTCCGAAAGTCGAACGGCGGCGCATCACCTACGGCATGAGCGCCCAGGCCGACATCTCAGCGCATGACATCAGCTACGATCAATCGTTCGGCTCGACCTTCACGGTCCTGAGCGGGATCGAAGCGCTCGGCCGAGTTTCTTTGCGCGTGCCCGGCAAACATAACGTTTACAACTCTCTGGCGGCGATCGCCACGGGACTGGAACTCGACGTTCCGTTCGACACAATCGCGCACGCGCTGGGCGAGTTCAGCGGCGCCGAGCGACGTTTTCAATTCAAGGGAGATGAGCAAGGCGTCACCGTGGTTGATGACTACGGACATCATCCCACGGAAATCAAAGCGACGCTGAGCGCGGCGCGAATTGGCGCGCCGAGCCGTCGCATCGTCGTGCTTTTTCAACCACATCGTTACACGCGCACGAACGATTTGATGGACGAGTTCGCCAGCGCCTTCAATAACGCCGATGTGCTGTTTGTGACGGATATTTATGCAGCGAGCGAGCCGCCGATTGACGGCGTCGATGCTGAAATTCTGACGCGTCGCATCAAGAGTTACGGCCACAAGAACGCCGAATATATCGGCGCGATCGAAGGGGCGCCGGCGGCGTTGGCCGAAGCTGTTCGTGATGGAGATTTGGTAATCACGCTCGGCGCCGGCTCAGTCAATCGCGTCGGTGATCAGTTGCTTGAGTTGCTCCGCGGCGAAACCGGCTCTGCGGCGAAGAGTTAGACAATGGTCCTAACGGAAGACATCACCACGCGTGACCAGACGATCGAGGAGATCGCCCAGAGGCTCGGCGTGCGCGCCGAACGCGGCCGGCGCTTTGCCGAACTTACCAGCTTGCACGTCGGCGGCGCTGTCGATTGGGTGATGTCGCCAACTTCCGAGGAACAAGCAGCGGCCTTGGTTGCAGAACTTAAGAAAAATGATATTGCGTGGCGTCCGCTTGGATCCGGCAGCAACGTTTTGGCGGACGATGGTCAACATCATTACGTGATCTTGAGTTTGAAAGAGCTGAAGAGTGACCCGGTATTCGACGGCGAACGCGTTTCCGTAAGTGCCGGGTATTCACTGCCGCGTTTGTGCGTTGATGCTGCGCGACACGAGTTGTCGGGAATTGAAGGACTCAACGGAATTCCCGGAACAGTCGGCGGCGCGCTGTGGATGAATGCGGGCGCGTACGGCCAGGAAATTGGCACGGTCGTGGAAACCGTGCGGGTAGCCCGTGACGGCCGGGTGACTGAGATTCCCGGGAGCGAAGTCCAGTGGAATTACCGGCACACGTCTTTTCGCGAAGGCGAAGTGCTGTTGGGCGCGACGTTGCGTTTGCAACGTGGCGATGCCAGGGAGATTCGCGCGCGCATGGAAAAGGCCAAGGGTCAGCGCATGGCAACGCAGCCACACGGCACGCGCTCGGCCGGATGCTTTTTCAAAAACGCACCGGCGAGTCCCATCGGCACCGGCAAGATGATCGACGACCTGGGAATGAAGGGCACGCGTCGCGGTGGCGCAGTCGTCTCAGAAAAGCACGCGAACTTCATCGTTACTGAAGGCGAAGAAGCGAAAGCCGCCGACGCGCTGGCCCTGGCGGAAGAAATTCGCGAGCGCGTGAAACGCGAACATGGAATCGATTTGGAATACGAAGTCGAACTTTGGAGTTCCGTATCAGAACGCGGAACGATACCGACCGGATCGAAGGAGCCGCAGGCAGACAAAGAATCATGAAAGAACAAGTCATCGCATCACGTGCACCCCGGCGTAGTGCAGCCAGCGCCAAAGGAATGGCCCAACGGCCGGCACGCCGCGACGGGAAAGCCGAATCGTCGCGGTTGTCTCTGCGATCATTGGCCGCCTACGTACCGACGGCGTTGAAAGTTGCGTTTGGCATGCTCGCCTTAATCGGCCTGGCGATCGGCTATCGCGCCGCGTCATCGGCATCTTTGTTTCAGGTGCGCGCGGTTGACGTAGTGGGAACTTCACGTACTTCGGCGGAAGAGGTCGCAGGGCTGGTGCGGCGCAGCGTGTCGCGCACCGGCGTCTGGCGGGCGGACTTGTCGGGACTGAGTGCCGAGCTGAGCCGGCTTCCCGGCGTGCGCCGCGCAGTCGTTACGCGCGTGTTGCCTGATGGCTTGCGTGTCCGCATCACCGAAAGAGTGCCGCTGGCTGTCGTGCGCACTTCGTCCGGCCATTTTGTTTGGGTTGACGACGAAGGAGTCTCGCTGAGCCAAATGAAAACAACCGATCAAATGCCGCCGTTTTTTATTCTTGGCTGGAACGAAGACGGCACCGACACAGCGCGTGAGGACAATGCTGAGCGCGTGAAGAAGTATCAGGAAGCGCTGCGCGAGTGGCAGGCCGTGGGCCTGGTGGATCGGGTCAGCGAAGTCAACCTCTTCGACGTTCGCGATGTCCGAGCGCAACTGGCGGGCAAAGACTCGCAGATCGAAGTCCGGGTAGGATCACACGACCTGGGCGCGCGTTTGAAAGCGGCGCTGGAACAATTGGATCGGTACAAGCAGACGCCCCATGGCAATTCGATCACGTACATAGACTATCAAAGAGACGGTGTGGTGGTGGGGTTCAGCTCCGGTGACAATGTGGCCGCTGAGACGAACAACACTAATGCGGCGCCGGATCAATCGACTCAAGCAACGACGGATTCTGATAAAGCAGCCGCAGTTGCCGCGAAGAAGAAGACTGATGCGAAACCCGGTGCGGACAAGAAACGTCCGCCGAACGCGCGAGATAAAGAAACAGCGCACGCGAACCGTCCCGGCATTCACTGATCAACTCGACAAAGATGCCCAAACGAACGACACACACAACTGGACTCGACATTGGCACCAGTCGCGTGACGTGCATCGTCGCGGCTCCCGGTGAAGATGGACTGTTGTCGGTCGTCGGCACTGGTGAATCAGAATCACGCGGGTTGCGCAAAGGCGTCATCGTCAATCCCGAGGCTGCGGTCGAATCGATCCGGCGCGCGGTTGAAGAAGCGGAGCGGATGAGCGGTTTGCAAGCACAGGAAGTAACCATCAATCTCGCCGGCTCGCACATCATGGGTTTCAACGGGCAGGCGATTGTGGCTGTCGCCAGTCGCGAACACGAAATCACCGGTGATGACGTGCGCCGCGCGATCGATTCAGCCTGCGCCATTCAACTGCCTGCGGGACGCGAGATCGTCGATCGGCTGCCACAGGAATTCATTGTTGACGATCAGGATGGCATCAACGATCCGATTGGCATGACCGGCGCCCGGCTGGCTGTGAAGGTGCACATCGTGACCAGCCCGGTGACCGCTCGTCAGAACGCTATCAATGCGGTAAACCGTGCCGGCCTGATCGTCGCCGACATGGTTCTGGAGCAACTTGCCGCTGCTGAGGCGAGCTTGACAGACGACGACAAGGAATACGGCGCGGCCCTCGTCGATATCGGTGCTGAGACAACCGGCCTGTGTGTTTATCAGCGCGGCGCCGTGCAGCACACCGCGGTGTTTCCGCTCGGTGGCTCGCACTTTACCAATGACATCGCCTTCGGCCTGCGCACGCCAATTCCTGAAGCAGAGAAGATAAAACGCGTATTCGGTTGCGCTTCAAGCGCATCGCTGAGCGACGCGATGCGCGGCGAAATGGTTGACGTACCTTCCGTGGGCGGACGCGCGCCGCGACAACTTTCGCGACAGATTCTCTGCGACATTCTGCAACCGCGCGCTGAAGAGGTACTGATGCACGTCGCTGATGAAATCAAAGACTCCGGTTGGAGCCGGCAATTATCGAGCGGCGTGGTGCTAACCGGCGGCGGCGCTTTGCTCGACGGCATGGTTGAAGTTGCCGAACAAGTGTTCGACGCGCCGGTGCGTATCGGTTATCCGGAGCGCGATCGGTTTGGAGGTTTGGTTGAGGACATTCGTAGTCCGGCGTGGGCAGCAGCCGCGGGCTTGGCGCTCGTGTCGCAGCGCGCTCATGTAGTCGAGCAACGCGCGATGGCCGCGAAACGAGGCGGGTCGGGTCGCCTGACGCACTTCGTTTCCAAGTTTCGCGATCGATTTAGTAGTAGTAATTTCTGACTAAGTATTGTATGCTGCGTCCCCGTCAACACAAGATATTGTCCGCAATATTTTGAGCCTAGTGGCGCAGCCAACCCAAAATAGACGAAAGAGGCAGTGGAAGCCTTCCCGGTTTGGAAGAGAGGAAGCCAGCATGACACCTGAGGTAAATCAAACTCACAATTCGACTTCGCCGTCCGGCCGCAGCATTAATATCTTCATTGATGACGAGCCCCCGATTACCGGGGCGCGGATTAAAGTGATCGGGGTGGGCGGCGGTGGCGGAAATGCCGTCAATCGAATGATCGATGCGGGCATCGAAGGCATCGAGTTCGTCGTGGCTAATACTGATTTGCAAGCGCTGAAGCGTTCAAATGCGCAGGTGAAAATTCAGTTGGGTGGGCGCCTGACGAAAGGTCTGGGCGCGGGAGCTGATCCGGAAGTTGGCCGGCAGGCTGCGTTGGAAGACACGGACAAGATCATCGAAGTGTTAGAAGGGTCCGACATGGTATTCGTGACGACGGGTCTCGGCGGCGGGACGGGCACAGGCGGTGCGCCCATTGTCGCGTCGTTGGCGACGGAGCTGGGCGCGCTGACCGTCGCTGTCGTCACGAAGCCTTTTCTTTTTGAAGGACGGCGACGCCTCGAACAGGCTGAGCAGGGCCTTCGTGAATTACACGAGTCGGTGGATACCGTCATCACGATCCCGAACGAAAGACTCTTCGCGGCTGTTTCGCAGACAGCTTCGATTGGCGAGGCCTTCAAAGCAGCCGATGACGTCCTGCGACAAGCCGTTCAGGGCATTAGCGATTTGATTACGGTGCCGGGTTTCATCAATCTCGATTTCGCAGATGTGCGCACAATCATGCAAGGGATGGGCATGGCGCTGATGGGCACTGGCTACGCCCGCGGTGAGAACCGTGCGATTGAGGCTACCCAGGAAGCGATCTCGTCGCCGTTACTTGAAGAGGCATCGATCAAAGGCGCCAAGGGCGTGCTGATCAATATCACGGGTGGCCCTGATCTGACGCTATTCGAAGTCAACGAAGCGGCGACAATCGTGCGTCAGGAAGCTGACGACGACGCTAACATTATTTTCGGTCATGTGGTGGATGAAACGATGGCCGATGCAATGAAGATTACGGTAATCGCGACGGGCTTCAACCGGCAGCCGATGACCGCCGCAATCGGAGCGGGCGCGACAATGCCGGTGACCACGGCTCCTCGATACGAACCGCCAACCCCTGACTTTGGCGTTAACTCATCGAGTGGAAGAAGGTCGGAGGATTTGGACGTTCCGACATTCATTCGCAAGAAAGCGGACTAAGGTTCGCAGGAAAGCAACAGTCAAGAGCCAACCTCAGCTCGCCCATAAAGCATCCGCACTATCAGTGCATTTTGCGTTTTCCCCTGCGGTCGTGTAGAGTGGCGCGCAATCCCTAACGAAATTCCGTACGGGTCAATGCGCATTCTCCCTGGAAGGCCGCAGCCTGCGACTGTGGGCTCCGGACACGCCACGCTTCTGGCGGAATCGCATTTTTATTCCGGGCGCTGATCGCGCTCACGTAATCATTTGGAGGCGTATTGTGAATCGCAAACTTATTCGAACAACTTTGGCGGACGTCAAAGCGCGGCGAGATGTAATTCCGCAACATGACCGCAGGCCGGATCAGGGTGGACCGCGGCCCGCCGGAATGCCGCCGCAGCGACCGGGCCAGCAGTCGATGCAGATGCGCAAGCGGCAGCCACCGCCAACCGAAACTCACGCGGAAATTTACTACTACAAAAAACAGATCGATGCGCACACCCCGATGGTGCTGGTGCTGCAGGATGGTGAAGAGATCGAAGGCACAATCGAGTGGTACGATCGTGGCGCGTTAAAAATCAATCGCCGGTCGGCGCCGAATTTGCTCGTCCTCAAACGGAACATCAAGTACATGTATAAAGTAGAAGACCGGGTGGGGAAGGTCGATTCGGACGATCGAGCCGCGACGCACTCAGACGAAACTTCTGAGCCCGCTTTCGAAAACTAGCGGGGCACGCAAACACTCTGGCCGATGGGAACTTCGCGGGCGCAATCACACAACGTCTCCTCCGCCAAATCGAAGCCTCGCATTGGTATAACTATGGGCGATCCCGCGGGGATCGGCCCGGAAGTTGTACTCAAGGCCGTTGCCGAAGAAGAAGTTCGCAGTCTCTGCACTCCCATCATCATCGGAAATGCCGAAGTTCTCGCTCACAACGCGCGGACTTTGGATTTGCAGTGTGGTTATCCGATCGTTAGGCAAGGCGAGCCACTTCCGTCCGACCTCGACGGCCCAATCATTTTTCACCTGGACAATCTCAACGGCTTTGTTGAGCCCGGCATCGAATCCGGCGCCGCCGGAAAAGCGGCGGCCAGCTACATCGAAGCCGCGGTGAATCTTTGTGGTGCTGGTTCGATCGATGCGATTGCCACCGCGCCTATCAACAAACGCGCGCTGTTCCTCGGCGGTTATAGCTTCCCCGGTCACACAGAGTTTTTAGCGACTTTGACGGCTACTGAAGATTTCGCGATGGGTTTCATCGCGGAGAACCTGCGCGTCGTGCTTTTGTCTACGCACGTGCCGCTGGCTCAGGCGATTCGCATGGTGACAAAAGATCGGATCGAAAAGACCGTTCGTCTGGCTGAGCGCGAACTGCATCGGTGGGGAATCGAACGGCCACGCATTGCGATGGCCGCGCTCAATCCACACGGCGCGGAAGGCGGTCTATTCGGGATTGAAGAAGTGGCCGAAATGACGCCCGCGATCGAAGCGTGCCGGGTGACGGATGGCATCAACGTTCGCGGTCCGTTCTCTGCCGACACTGTTTACCTGCGCGCGTCGCGAGGCGAGTTCGACGCGGTCATCGCGTGCTATCATGATCAAGCGATGATTCCGGTGAAGTGCCTTTCATTCGGTGAAGCTGTAAATGTAACTCTCGGGCTGCCCTTCATTCGAACTTCGGTGGATCACGGCACCGCGTTCGACATCGCAGGCAAGGGTTTGGCTGAGCATTCGAGCATGGTGGCGGCAATCAAACTCGCGGCCGAGCTCTCGTTGAAATCAGACGAATCAAGTCGAGCAGTCGAAGCGGCGTAACCGTAAGCCGAGAGGCAACCCTACTTTTCGAATCATGACAAACACAGCCGACAAAGAAACGAAAGGCCGCATTCTAGTGGCGGATGACGATCCGGCTATCTTGCGCTTGGTCAGCACGATCCTTGAGAAAGAAGGGTTTTCAGTTGTCACCGCGCGCGACGGTCGCGAAGCCTACAAAACGCTGCAATCAGATTCGGATTTCACGGCGGCAGTTTTGGACGTGGTGATGCCACACATCACCGGGCCGGAACTCGTCCGGCACATGCGCACGGAAAAAAGATTCATGAAAATTCCGGTGATGATGATGACTGCCGAACAGGATCCTAAGCTTTCTTCCGACAGTTTCGCGGCCGGCGCAGTCGTGTTCTTGCCGAAGCCTTTCACCACGACGCAACTGCATACGATGCTGCGGATGCTCGTCAGCAAGGCTGTCAAATAAATGAACGCACGAGGGTAGACTTATTTTTGCGGCGGGCTGTGGCCCGCTTTTGTTTTCAGGAGGCCACTCATGTCGAAGAAACGAAATCTTGTGATTGCTCTGTCGCTGCTATGGATGACGGCTGTTTCTTTAATTGTCACGCGGACCCAAGCCGCCGGTGACCTTTCGCCAAAGGAAGCACGAAAGCTTATCGCTCGCATGGCGGGCATCCAGCTTCCTTCAGATGCGGTGCGCATCAAGAGCGTCTCTGGTCTTACTAATTCCGCAGTAGTCGTCGCTCAGGTCGAGACCGCGTTTCGGTTCGTCAACGAGAATGGCAAGTGGCGCGTGGCCGAGATCCGCACCGGCGACCGCACCTGGGAAGACGTGGACTCGCTCGTGCGCGCGCTCAATACAGAGAAAACCTCGCGCGTCAGAGCGGAACTGGAACTGATTGCCGGCGCCCTGGAATCCTATCGGCGGGAGCACGGCGGCTACATTGAATCCAAAAGCGAAGGCGCACTGATTGACGTTCTCAGTCCCCGTTACATGCCCCGGGTTATCCGCATCGATCCCTGGCACCAGCCGTATGTGTACGAAGGCACGCGAAATTCGTATGTTTTGCGGTCTGCCGGCCCGGACGGGAAGCCGACAACCGGGGACGATATCACCGTGACTGGCCCGCGTGGCTAAAGCGCTCGACCAAAGGAATTCAGCCTGTTTTTAACAAAACCCTTGACGCAGTTTTCGCGCGGATGCTAGGTTCAAATCAGCGGTCTACCCCGCCGCCTAATCGATTCGCCGAATCGGAGTGCCACTCGTGATTCCTGGACGTACGCTACTGCTCGCCGACGACTCCGTCGCCGTGCAAAAAGTCATCGACCTCACGTTCACGGACGAAGGCATGCAGGTCATCACTGCCGGCGACGGCCAGGATGCACTCGAAAAACTGAATCTATCCAAACCCGATGTGGTCCTCGCCGATATTTACATGCCGGGAGTCGATGGTTACGAGCTGTGCAGATTCATCAAGCAAAGCGAGCAATTTCGCGGCGTGCCGGTCATGCTTTTGGTCGGCTCGTTCGAACCGTTTGATGAAGGCGAAGCGAAACGCGCTGGAGCGGATGACGTTGTGACAAAGCCATTCCAATCGATACGTGACTTGGTGAGCCGCGTTGGTTCGCTCGTAAGCCGCAGCCAACCCACTGCGAATGCAGAGCCTGCCGACGCCGGCGCTACGTTCGCGCCGGCGACTCCGAGCCCCGAAGAGATGGTTGAAGAACATCAAGTGACATCCGCGGTAGATTATGAAAGGGTCAACGTGAGTGAAGCGCAAGAAATAGATCAAGCCCCAGTTAAAGTTTTTGTGGAAGCGGCTGTGATGCCCACCCCCGAAACCGCCGAGCCCGAGCATACTTGTCCGCCCGACATCGAACTGCAAACGGCGGACACCCAACAGTTAGAGCCTGTTATCCTCGTTGATGAAGAGGACTCGGAAACCGTTGACGTCGAAGTTGTGCCGGAAGAGCAAAGCGCGGACGCCGCCGAACGCGGAGACGTAGTCACGGTCGGCGAATTTCAACCTGACCAACTGGTGAGCGAGGAAATGGAAGCCGCGCCGGCTTTCGATGATGAGGGCGTTCTGGACTTGGGAGATGTCGATAACTTCGCAAGCGCCGATGTCGCAGACGATTTCGAACTCGACGTGGACGTGGCGACGCCGCAGCTCTCAAGCAGAATGACAACAGTTGATGAACCTCTGCCGATGACAGCCGTTCACGTGCAAGACATAGAGAGTGCGAACGAAGGTGCAGAGACGGTTTTCGCTTCCTCATCGACGGCAGGTGAGAATGTTCATCTGCCTGAATCCAGTAAGGGCGATCTTTCGCCGGCCGCGATCGAAGCGATTTCGCGCCGCGTCGTCGAACAACTCTCAGACAAGGTTGTGCGCGAAATAGCCTGGGAAGTGGTGCCCGAACTGTCAGAGCTGCTGATCAAGAAACGGCTGGATCAAAGGTAACAGTGACCAACTGAGTGGTGCAGAAGGCGGGCATGGCCCGCCTTTTTGCTTTTTGAGATTGTCAGAAGCACGCGCGTTAGCAAGCGCGCCGCTGCCGATCGCGCCCTCCCTGACGGTCGGGCTTCTGATACCGCGGTTCGGAAAGCTGCGCCGGCTGATTTACAATCGAGTCTCTGACTGGAGCGCAAGCGTCCCCGCTTGCCATAAAGGCCGCACGCAAGCGAGACGCTTGCGCTCCAGTCAGTCCGTTCAATTTTGAGATGATCGATATCCCCAAAACTTACGACCCGAAAGAAGCCGAAAGGCATCACTACGCTCGTTGGGAAGGGCGCGGGTATTTCGCTCCCGAAATCAACAAGGATCCGAACGCGCCGGCCTTCTGTATCGTGATCCCGCCGCCGAACGTGACCGGTTCTTTGCACATGGGTCACGCGCTCCAGCACACCATGATGGATATCATGACGCGCCACAAGCGCATGCTTGGATATCGCGCGCTTTGGTTACCGGGCATGGATCACGCGGGCATCTCGACGCAGTTGATGGTCACGCGCCAACTGAAAAAAGAAGGTTTGACGCGGCACGACCTGGGGCGCGAGAAGTTTGTCGAGCGGGTTTGGAAATGGAAAGAAGAGTACGGCGGGCAGATCCTGAATCAACTGCGACGGGAAGGCTGCTCGGTCGATTGGTCGCGATTCAAGTTCACCATGGACGAAGACCTGTCGCGGGCCGTGCGCGAAGAGTTTGTCCGCTTGTACGATGAAGGTTTGATTTACCGCGGCAATCGGATCGTCAATTGGTGTCCGAATGATCAGACGGTGCTGTCAGACCTCGAAGTTCTGCGCGAGCCGAACCAGGGAAAGCTGTACTATCTGCGTTATCCGTTCAAGAACCGCGATGGTGCAATCACCGTCGCCACCACGCGTCCTGAAACAATGCTGGGTGACACGGCAGTGGCCGTGAATCCGAATGATGAACGCTATGCCTCGTTGATTGGCCAGACCGTGATTCTCCCGATCGTTAACCGTGAAATCCCGGTAATCGCCGACGAGTTTGTCGAATCCGAATTCGGTACCGGCGCTGTCAAAGTAACTCCAGCCCACGATCCGAACGATTACGAAATGGGCATGCGCCACAACCTCGAGCAGGTGAATGTCATCGACCGCTTCGCCAGGATGACCGAAGAAGCCGGCGCGGAATTCGCCGGACTCGATCGGTACAAGGCGCGCGAACTTGTCCTCGAAAAACTCGAAGCCGCCGAACTCCTCGAAAAAGTCAGCGACTACGAATTCTCGATTTCCAAGTGCGAGCGTTGCAAGACCGTGATTGAGCCGTTGATTTCCATGCAGTGGTTTTGCCGCATGGATGAGTTAAGGGATCTGGCGCTGGCGAAGCTGCGCGAAGATCGAAAGCCCCAGTTTGTACCGCAGGTACCCTACGAGAAAGTTTATGGGGATTGGCTGGAGAACCTGCGCGACTGGACGATCTCGCGGCAGCTTTGGTGGGGTCATCAAATTCCGGCTTGGTACACGACCAAGGGCGAAGTGATTGTGGCGCGCACGCGCGCAGAGGCTGAAGCAAAAGCCGGTACCAGTGAACTAACGCAGGACGAAGACGTGCTCGACACATGGTTTTCTTCAGCGCTCTGGCCGTTCTCGACGTTGGGCTGGCCCGACGAGACAGAAGATCTCAAGACTTTTTATCCGACGTCGGTGCTGGTCACCGCGCGCGACATCATTTTCCTTTGGGTGTCGCGCATGATGATAACGGGACTGAAGTTCATCGGCCAAGAAGCATTCCACGATGTCTATGTCACCGGTACCATCCTGGACAAGCATGGCCAGCGCATGTCGAAGACGAAAGGAAACGGCGTCGATCCGTTGGAGGTCTTCGACAAGTACGGCGTGGACGCGACGCGTCTGACGCTGGCGCAGGTTGGTTCAACCGACACCCGTTGGAATGAAAAGCAGGTTGAGTCATACCGCAACTTCGCGAACAAGATTTGGAACGCCGCGCGGTTCTGTCTGATAAATGGAGAGATGTCAGTACCGGGAGCGGTAGCGACGGGGTCGGGCGATCCTTTTGAAGTAAACGATCGACAAACCCTGCCGCTGCATGATCGCTGGATCCTTTCGCGACTAAACAAGACGGCGGACGCAGTTAATCAGCAAATCGACGCCTACGATTTTCACGCGGCAGTTCAGGAGCTCTATCACTTTTTCTGGGATGATTTTTGTGACTGGTATATTGAACTTTCGAAATCGACAGTCACCGCTGAGTCGGCGTCCCCGGAGCGCGACATTGCCCGCGCGCGTTTGATTTCAATTCTCGAACAGGCTCTGCGGCTGCTGCATCCGTTCATGCCTTATCTCACGGAAGAGCTGTGGCTGAAGCTGCCGATCGCGCATGAACAATACCTGGATGCTGCCTACGCCGGCGCCGAACCGACGATCATGTTAGCGTCGTTCCTACGAGCGGACAGCTCTCTAATTGACGACAGCGCCGAAGCAGAGATGAAGGCCGTCATCGATCTAATTTCCCGTGTGCGAAACATTCGTTCCGAGATGAATATTAAGCCGAGTGATCGAATTGACTTGATAATCGCCGCGAAAGCGAACTTGAAATCGGTCTTTTCCGACAGCACCGATCAAATCGCGCGGCTCACGCGTGCGAAAGACATCTCGATTGACGGCACTTCTGAAATGCCGAAAGCGGCGGCCCGTGCGGTGCTTGCCGGCGGTGCTGAAGTAGCGGTACCACTCGAAGGCCTGATCGATTTCGCACAAGAGCGTTTGCGGCTTTCCCGCGAGAAAGAAAAGTTGGAGAAAGAGGCGACAAAGCTCGAGACGCAGCTCGGCAATGCTGACTTTGTGCAGCGCGCGCCGGCCGAAAAAGTCGAAGAGTTGCGTGCGCGGGTTACTGATATAGCGCAACGGAACGCGGCGTTGGATCAAATGTTGGAGGCACTTTCCTGACGCGGCTCATGTCATTGAGGAATTGCGGGCAGGATGCCCGTGCTCCCAGGGAGGCAGTTTCGTGAACTGGCTTGATGAAGGCGCTTTGTACTCGAGCATCGGGCTATTTCTGCGCGAGGATCTGGGTCGCGGCGACATCACCACGCAGACCGTGTTGTCGCGCAACGTGCGCGCGAAAGGGAGATTCGTCGCCGGCGAAAAAATGGTAGTGGCCGGACTGGAAGCTGCGGAAGAGGTTTTCATCACGCTCGATCCGCAGCAACAGCTTGAAGCGTTTATCGCCGATGGCGAAGAAGTCGAAGCGGGCAAAGTAATCGCGCGCACCAGCGGGTTCGCAGACGTTCTGCTCGCCGGAGAGCGCGTCGCGCTCAACCTAATGCAGCATTTGTCGGCGGTGGCGACCCGCACGCGCGAATTCGTAAAGGCCGTTGACGGCACCAGCGCGAAGATTACCGACACTCGCAAGACCACGCCCGGCTTGCGCATGCTGGAAAAGTACGCTGTGCTGCTCGGCGGGGGTGTCAACGGCCGTTATGGATTGGACGACGGAGTATTCATAAAGACGAACCATGCCGCCCTAGCCGGCGGAGTTGGAACCGCAGTCAAATCAACGCGTGAAAAGATTGGCCACTTGCACAAGGTTGAGGTCGAAGTAAGCAGCGAACGTGAGATAAAAGAGGCGCTGGAGAATGGCGCGGATGCGCTGTCAATTGAGTTAACCGAGGTAGAGCGCGTTGCCGGATTGATTGCGAAGGTTCGCGAGAGTTCGACTACCGCCTCGATCGTAATTTCCGGAGCGGTCACGACCGAAAATGCGCGAGCATTGGCAGAGGCCGGAGCGGACCTAATCCGGGTTGATTCTTTGACTCAGTCGGTGCGTGCGATGGACATCAGTTTTCAGATTCAGGGAGGATAGAGTCAGAAGCCGGTCCCGTCAGCGAGGGCAAGCTTGCCGGGATGGCACCCTTGCTTACGCGCGGACTTTGGACACAAGCATCGCGATTACCGCGCATCGCATCATTGTTTTTGGGGGGAAGTTATGTCGTCAAAACTAATTCGTCGTCTGGTTGTAGTAATAATCGCAGTTTGTTTGATTGGGTTCGTCATGGTTGACTCAAGCGCGCAGAAACGACGTAAAAAGACGCGCGCGCGGCGGCCGTCAACACCACGCATTACTAATCCGGCAATTTACGAACCGCCGGCGAATGACAACGCCAACGTCAACTCTAACTCTTCTTCTGAATCTACCGCGACGACAGACAATTCGAATGAAGATCCCCAGGCGAAAAGGATTCGGGACTTGTCATCTCAGGTCAATCAGCTCACCGACAAAATAAATTCCATGGAGCAATCGCAGCGCACGCTCGTCGATCTCGAGCGGTTGTCGCGTGCCGAGCAGCGTTCAGCGGACCTGTGGAAACAGTTGCGTGACGTCGAAGCACAGCAGTCCGATCTCCAGGCGCGCATCGAAGAGATTGACTATAACCTCAGACCGGAGAACATCGACCGCGCGGTAGCCGGATTTGGGTCGATGCATCCGGAGGAGTTGCGAGAACAGCGCAGAAAATCGCTCGAGAACGAGAAGCTGCGGACTCAAAAGCAACTTGATCAGCTCGCGGCTAATCATGTGCGATTGGAAACTGCGATTGCGAGCGCTGATGCGGACATTGAGCGTTTACACAAGCGTCTGGATGCTGCCGATCAGGCCGCGCTGGAGAATTCCAAAACTGCGACACAGTCTGAAGGCGCCGCACCGGCCCCGACGCCGACCCCGACTCCGTTTTAGTGAAACAGACTTCGGTCTGTGTTTCAATTTCGGCAAGAAATACGAACAAGAAAACTCACAGACCAAAGTCTGTGCCACGATATGGGCACCATCGCACCACAAGATCTCTACCGATTGATTAGCGAAGCGGATGCGCGCGGCGAGCGTGTGGTCGTGGCTACTGTCGCCGAGACGCGTGGCTCAACGCCGCAACGTCGCGGCGCCAAAATGCTGTTCTTCGAAAGCGGGCAAACCGCGGGCACAGTGGGTGGCGGATGTGTTGAAGCCGAAGTCTGGGCCGAAGCGCGCGCCGCCTTGCGCAATGGAGAGTCAGCCTTGCATCACTTCACCCTGACCGCGGACGACGCCAGCGAAGAGGGCATGGTATGCGGCGGCACCATGGATATCTTCATCGATGTGTGGGAACAGAAGTGAGTAGTAAATCGTAATGGTGAATAGATCGTCGAGTGATTGAGCGATGTCGGTGGGTCGGTGACGATAAGTCTATTTACGATTTACTATTTACGATTTACTAGCTCATGGATACGTTCGTCGAAAACTATAAGGCCAAACATCAGCACCCGCTGAATAAACTTTGTCACGCGTTTGGCATCCCGATGATTACGATTTCGTGGCCACTTTTCTTTTTCAACTGGCGCGTCGCGTTGGCACTATTCATCGGCGGTTGGCTACTGCAATTCGTTGGGCACGCAATCGAGGGAAATCAACCCGCGTTCTTCCAAAATCCGATTTACTTCTTAATCGGTCCGTGGTGGCTGATTCGCCGGGCGGGTGAAGCTGTTGGCCTTCTCAAAACTTCCACATCCAAATAGACTCTTCCGCGTACGGTTCCTGCTCGCGTCAATGTCCAACAATACGGAAATTGCCAATCACATAAGCGAGATTCTTAAAGAGGGCTCGATTGCTGTGTTGGCCACAATCATTGCGTGCCCGGCCGGCCAAATCATGGTCGGCTCCAAAATCATCTTCCTGGAAAATGGCGAGCGCGTGAATTCCTTCGGCGACGCAGCATTGGACGACTATGTTGCTCGTGAGTCCACGGTATTTCTGGAATCGCGCGACGAAACGAAAGTGCTGCGAATGGTGGGGAGGGCTGCCGCAGCAGGCGCCTTACCGGACATGAAGATTCTGTTCGAGAGGATTGAAGCTGAACCGCGACTCGTGATAGCCGGGGCCGGCCACGTCGGTGCGTCACTCGCCCGGTTGGCAGCCTTCGCCGGCTTTAGCGTAACCCTGATCGACGAGCGCGCCGAATTTCTCGAGCGCGAGCTGTTCGCGTCGCCACGGGAACAATCGATTGATCTGGTAGTGGCTAAAGACTGGGAACAAGCGATGCGCGATGCCGTGGCAAACGGCCGCGGCGTGTCGATTGCGATCGTGACGCGGGGTCACAAGCAGGACGAGGAATGTTTGCGCGCCACAGTCAACGCAGAGCCTGACTATGTCGGCATGATTGGCAGCAAGCGCCGCACGAATATCGTGCTTCAGAGACTTCGTGATGAAGGGACGGACGAAAACAAGTTGAAGAGGGTTCGCGCGCCGATTGGGCTGGACATCGGCGCGGTCTCGCCGGAAGAAGTTGCCTTGGCTATTCTGGCGGAGATCGTTGCAGAGCGACGCGGGGGAACCGGCATGCCGCTGTCGACCTGGCGACGAGGCTAATTTCTGGTTCTCAAATACTCTGCCGGCAAAGGCGTCTTGTCGTCCTCACCCTGCCAGAAGATCGTTACAATCCACCAACGCTTACCGTCGTTCATTAACTGAATGCTGTTGATGCCGCGCGCGAACGGTTTCTCGTCGTCAGCTTTATGGCGCGACTCGTACGTGCTGAAGAGATGCGCGATGTTGCCGTATTTTTCGGTGCGGCGGGAAATCTCACGCTCAAAAAAACCGTTCTGTTCCAGCAGCGGACTCGAACGTGCGATGTATTCCTCGGGAGTACGCACCCGCGACGCGACTTCGCCAGTTTGTGGATTACGACCGGTGGGAATCAGACGAGCACCCGGAACGAAAAGCGAACGAAATCGGTCCCAGTTTCTCTTTTGACCCGCAGGTCCGGAGATCACGTCATAAACGGCAGCCACGATTGAGTCCATGGTGGCGACATCCTTTGGGTCTGCGGCCGGCGCTTGCGGCGCGGCTGCCGGCGTTTGTGTTGGCGCAGCCGGTGGCAGTGCGCTTGGCGCGGAAGCCGGCGGCAACGATGCTGCGGGTGGCGGAGGAGGAGGCGCTGCTCGCGGCACAGTTTGGGCTTGCGCGCTCACGATTAAGCCGGCACTGAAAGCAAACACCAAAGCCAAAGCACCCTTGTAAACACCTCTGACGTTCGTCATTTCTCCGCTCCTATTCAGGTAATGAAGTTCCGTGATTAAAGCATGACTGTATTGGCACAACAAAATCGTCGTCAGGCATCACCTGAGTTTTGCGCGAGTGGGTCCGCATGTTATTAAACTGTTCATGTCTGCCCGACTCGAAATTCAGAGAGAACGGCCGCGCGGCCTCGCAGAGATGTTCCGCGCGTTGCGCCATCGGAATTTTCGCCTGTTTTGGTCGGGCGCGTTTCTCTCAAACACCGGCACGTGGATGCAAGCCGTCGCCCAGGGCTGGCTTGTTCTGCAACTGTCCAATTCGCCCTTCTGGCTGGGTGTAGATGCATTCATGTCTACTGCGCCGGGATTGGTGTTCACGCTGATTGGCGGTGTGTTCGCTGATCTGATCGATAGGCGCAAGCTACTAATTTACACACAGATTGTTGCGGGCATCACAGCGCTCGTCCTGGGCACTCTGGTTGTGACCGGCGTCGTGAAGGTCTGGATGATTCTTGGGCTGTCGTTCATCACCGGATGCTGCATGACCGTAGCCGGCCCATCTTATTTGGCATTAGTTTTCGATCTGGTGGGCAGGGAAGACCTCGCGAATGCGATTGCCTTGAACTCGACGCAGTTTCAGTTGGCCCGCGTGCTTGGCCCGGTAGCTGCGGGCGTCGGTTTCAAAGTCTTTGGCCTGGCGGGATGTTTCTTCGCGAACGGAGTTTCATTCGTGGCAGTGGTCGTCAGCTTGGCGATGGTTCGCTACGACGAAACCTTGAATCCTAAAAACTCTGAAGACTCATCACGCGGTAAGTTCTTCGAGAATCTCAAAGAAGGCTTTCGCTACGTGGCGAGCCGGCGTCGCGTCTCGATGCTGCTTCTGATTTGCGCAATGACGAGTCTGTTCGGCGCGCCCTATATCGCGATGGCTCCCGTGTTTGCGCGAGACGTTCTGCATTTGGGAGAAACCGGGCTCGCACTCTTAATGGGAATGGCCGGCGCGGGCGCGCTTTTTGGTGCGCTCTTTCTGGCTTATCTGGGCGACTTTCGCCACAAAGGATGGTTTGTGCTGGGTGGCGATTTAGGTTTTGCCTTATGCCTGATCGGATTTTCGCTTTCGCAACACATCGGCCTTTCGATCGTGTTTCTGTTCGCCCTTGGCTTTGGCATCGTCTGTTCGGTTGCGGTGACGAACACGCTTTTGCAGAAGCTGGTCACCGACGAAATGCGTGGCCGCGTGATGAGCATGTTCATGCTCTCGTTTATTGGCGCGATGCCGATCGGCAACTTAATCGCCGGCGCCGCATCACATCGCTTTGGCGCGCCGCACACTCTTGCTGCCGGAGGGATCATCATAACGATTTTTGTAGTGATCGTTACGTGGCGAAGTCCGCGTCTGCGCGAACTATGAGACCTCACTTTTGCGCCAGCCAGTTTTATGCAACACTCGTGGTCGTGAGATTACTTGCCCGGACATTTGCCCCTTTGCTTTGCCTCGGCCTCGCTATTTTTGCCGCACCTATAGGTACAGCTCAGAGTGGATGGACGGCGATGCGAGTCACCTCGAGCGGTCGCGATCTCAATACCATCTACTTTGTCGATTCGAAACGGGGATGGATTGGTGGCGACGAAGGCTTCCTGACGCACACTGAAGACGGCGGCGCCTCGTGGATTGAGCAACGTATAGACGCCAAAAGACACGCGGTCAATGACGTTTACTTTGCCAACAAGGAAGTGGGATTTGCGCTGGCAGGCGACATGATATTTCGTAGCGGCGATGGTGGTCACTCGTGGCAAGAGTCGTACAGGATTTCCCAGACAGCGGTCAGCGGCGCTACTGCCGAGCTTTACAGTCTGCGTTTCAACGGCAAGAAAAAAGGCTGGGTCGTGGGCTCACTGGCCCGCGGCGACAACGTTGTCGGCAGCGTACTGGCCATCACTCGTGATAGCGGCACAACGTGGCAAATGTTGGAAGCGGGCACGCGGCAGGAACTGATTCACATCGATTTTATTGACGATGAGCGCGGCTGGATCGTAGGAGCCGGCGGCGCCATCCTGCACACGGAAGACGCCGGCGAAACATGGACCCGCCAGGAATCCGGCGTCACCGTAACGCTTTATCACGTCGATTTTCGCAATAGCAAGCAGGGAATCGCCGTCGGCGAGCGGGGCACAATTCTCTTCACTCAGGATGCCGGTCGAACCTGGAGCAAGGTCACTTCTCCTGCGCGCGCGACTTTGTTGAGTGTGCAATTCGCCAGTGAAGACGCAGCCTGGATTGTTGGCCGCAGCGGCGTGATTTTGCGCTCCGGTGATGGCGGTCGTACCTGGGTTGAGCAGGAAAACACTCCGCGTCAAAATCTCTATGCTCTATTTATGAATAAGAAGGACGGTTGGGCAGTTGGCAGCGATGGATTGCTGCTGAGATACGCACAATAACTTTTATATGGGATTCTTAACACGCCTGGCTACTAAGCTGGGCCTGGCAAAAAGTCATGGTGAACGAAATCCGGTGCGAGTCTTTTTGCTCGAGGATGATGAGCGGCGCTGTGACTGGTTCACGAAGCGATTCAAGCGTGATCATCTGGACATCGTCTGCGAAGTTCCGGAAGCGAAGGAACTGCTCAAGACGCGCAGCTACGATTCAATTTTTCTCGATCATGATTTGAAGCCTGAGCACTACGGTTCGACCGAAAATGACGACGAGCATACGGGCTTCGCGATTGCGCATTTTCTGGCCGCACATCCTCAACTTCAGCGTTCAGCCACCATCATGGTTCATAGCTTCAACGCCGACGGCGCGATGCGCATGGTTGAAGAGCTACGACGCGCCGGGCGCCACGCCGATTATGTTCCGTTCCATTTCCTGGAAGATCGAATCAAGAATCTCTGGCCGCGGTGAGACGGCTAAGAGCTAAGAGCTAAGAGCTAAGAGCTAAGAGCTAAGAGCTAAGAGCTAAGAGCTAAGAGCTAAGAGCTAAGAGCTAAGAGCTAAGAGCTAAGAGCTAAGAGCTAACGACAGGACGAACCCTTTGAATCAGCACTTTGCACTTAGCTCTTTGCCTTACCGCTTTGCTCTTGGCAGGGATACTGGTGGCCAGGGACGGAATCGAACCGCCGACGCCGGCCTTTTCAGGGCCGCGCTCTACCAACTGAGCTACCTGGCCGTGGCGTGATTGAGGAAACGGCAGTATAGGAATCGGTGTCATGAGTGTCAAACTACCGAAGGATTTTCTGCGTTCAGAAAATTTCGTTGACGGATTCGAGCCGCGGGTATAAATTTTTTACGTCGGATGGGTTGGCCCCCAAAGTCCAACCGGTTGCAAGAGCTGTCCGACGCTTGAACATCGTCAGTACCTGCCAGTGCCAGCTCGGCCGCCGAATCGCGCCCCCCGTGATCGCTACCTTCGAGTTGGCACGCGTCATTATGGTAAAAAAGCGGCTTCGAGTTATCAGCTCGAAGCCGCTTTCGTTTTTGCGCCCTCCCTCACGGTCGGGCCTCTGTCCCAGCTCTTACATCCCCATACCGCTCATTCCGCCCATGCCACCGGGCATTGGCGTCTTGCCTTCCTCTTCAGGAATCTCAGACACCATTGCTTCGGTTGTCAGCATCAGGCCGGCGATTGAAGCAGCATTTTGCAAGGCTGTGCGAGTGACTTTTGCGGGATCGATGACGCCGGCTTTCACCAGGTCTTCGAATTCTTCGGTAGCCGCGTTGAAGCCGAAGTGGTCGTTCTTGTCGCCGCGGATGCGTTCGACAACTACCGCGCCTTCACGTCCCGCGTTTTGGACAATTTGACGCAGCGGCTCCTCGAGCGCGCGCTTTACGATGCCCACGCCAATCTGCTCGTCAGGGTCGGAACCTTTCCCAACTACTCCTTTGCGATCTTCAAGCGCCTTCGCAGCACGAACCAAAGTTACACCCCCACCCGCAACGATGCCTTCTTCAACCGCTGCGCGCGTTGCGTGCATAGCGTCCTCGACGCGAGCTTTCTTTTCCTTCATTTCGGTCTCAGTCGCCGCGCCGACTTTGATCACGGCAACGCCGCCGACCAATTTCGCCAAACGCTCCTGCAACTTCTCGCGATCATAATCGGAAGAAGTCTCTTCGATCTGAGCCCGAATCGTTTTAACGCGACCTTCGAGGTCCCCCTGTTTGCCCGCGCCTTCAACGATCGTGGTGTTGTCTTTGTCGATCGTGATTTTCTTGGCGCGGCCGAGGTCGGCAAGCTGAACACCCTCGAGCTTGATGCCGAGGTCTTCGCTGATTACCTTACCGCCCGTGAGAATCGCGATGTCTTCGAGCATAGCCTTGCGGCGATCACCAAAGCCCGGGGCTTTCACTGCCGCGACATTCAAGGTTCCCCGAAGCTTGTTCACGACCAAAGTAGCCAGCGCTTCGCCTTCAACGTCTTCGGCGATGATCAGCATGGGCTTGCCCAATTTGGCGACCTGTTCGAGCAAGGGAAGCAGGTCCTTCATCGAGCTGATCTTCTTTTCATTAATCAGAATCAGCGCGTTTTCCAAGCTGGCTTCCATGCGTTCGGGGTCCGTCACGAAGTACGGGCTTAGGTAGCCGCGGTCGAACTGCATTCCTTCGACAACTTCCAAAGCCGTTTCCATTGTCTTGGATTCTTCGACGGTAATTACGCCGTCTTTGCCGACCTGATCCATCGCCTCGGCGATAATCGTGCCGATAGTTGAATCGCCGTTCGCCGAAACCGTGCCGACCTGGGCGATCATGTCGCCCTTGACCGGTTTCGACATGCGCTGAATCTCGGCGACGGCTGTCTCGACCGCTTTGTCGATGCCACGCTTGAGGGCCATCGGATTGGCGCCGGCCGCGACGGTCTTGACGCCCTCGCGATAAATCGCCTGCGCCAGCACGGTTGCGGTGGTGGTCCCGTCGCCGGCAACATCGGAAGTCTTGGAAGCGACTTCGCGCACCATCTGCGCGCCCATGTTCTCGAGCGAATCCTTCAGCTCAATCTCTTTGGCAACGGTGACGCCGTCTTTGGTGATGGTCGGCGATCCGAATTTCTTTTCGATCACGACGTTGCGGCCTTTCGGGCCGAGGGTGATCTTTACTGCGTCAGCGAGTTGATTGATTCCGCGCAGAATTGCCGCGCGCGAATCCTCGCCATGAACTACTTGCTTAGCCATTTCTTTTTCGTCTCCTAATGTTTGTTACAGAACCGCGAGCAGTAGCGAGCGGGTTCAGAATTCAAGTTGAAGTCAAACAACGTCGCTGTCATTCCTGCCGCCTACCTACTGCCGCCTGCCTTCTGCTATTTTCCGCCCTTTTTCCCTGCGGCGGCGCGCTGAATGATTCCGAGGATTTCGTCCTCGCGCATGATCAAAAGCTCTTCGCCATCGACCTTGATCTCGGAACCGCTGTATTTGCCGAAGAGCACGCGGTCGCCCGCCCGGACGTCCAAAGTCTGACGCGTGCCATCATCGCGATACTTGCCCTCGCCTACGGCGACGACTTCGCCTTCCTGCGGTTTTTCCTTTGCGGTATCGGGAATGATGATTCCCCCGCGCATTTGCTCGCCCTCTTCGATACGCCGCACGATGACGCGGTCATGAAGAGGCTTAATATTTACTGCCATTTTTCAGAAATTCTCCTTTTTGCTGTTTCAGTTTTGGCACAACCGTACTCGGTTGTTTAGTACTTCTGACCTGCCTTATTTGGCAAAGTTGAAAGATGAGTGCTAAAGAGCAATATAAGAATCAGGCCTCGGGTTGTCAATCGGAGCAGGGGGGGGTTGTTGGATGGCTACGGCGCTCACGCAGTCGTTGGACAACAAGCGCGTGCCCAAACTTGCGGACTTAAATTGGAAGTTCGCCCCGCCAACCTGGCTCACTGAGGCTCAACGTCCGTTCTCAATCACAGACAAAGAAAGAGCCTCACTCGCGCAAGGCTCTTTCGCTTGTCTATTGCCAGCCGATCTTACGGTTGGTTTTCGATCGGAGGTTACTGGTTTGCGTTCTTGTTGTGCATCTCGTGACGACGTCGATAATGACGGCGATGACGGCGCCAGCGTCGCCTCATGTGTCGACGGTTGTTCATGTGCCTGTCGCCTCTCTCCATCGTCGTCGAGCTGTTTGAGTTCTGGGCTGCCGCGGTTCGCTCCATAATCAACCCACCAAATACGGCAGTCAGCGTCAGAGCCAGCACTATGAATAATTTCTTCATCGGTTATTACTCCTCCTAAATGAACGATCCAGTTACGAGGGGGTGGGAACCGAATTTAGGGACAACGTATCGCTGTCAACGGACAAATCTGTGAATTTTCTGTGACGGCAAGGGGGACGGCTTGAAGAAGTTAATGATGCTTCGTGCGTTTTCGTCCGTTAGAGAAGGCGAGTTGATGCTTTCGTTCCGCCGCCCGATAAGAATTAACGCGTTTGGAAATGGTGTTGCGGTGGATGCCAAGCGCTTCAGCGGTATTTGAGATGCGCTTCTTGTTCCGAACGAAGGCCTTCTGAATATAAAGCTTTTCAAACTCGTCGAGCGCTTCATCCAGAAGAATGTGGCCGTCGAGCATGTCTTCGATTAAGGCTTCTAAGCGGGGGCGTATCTGCATCGATGTCCTGTCGCGCCGCTAAAGCGGCCAATGAAATACTTTTTATTTTTTCTGCCCCGCGCGATCGCGTTAGGCCAGTAAACTACAACTTTTCTCCGGTGAGGAGTTCGTAAGCTTCCAAATATCGGGCAGTAGTTGCTTTCGCAACTTCCGGCGGTAATTCCGGCGCGGGCGGCTGCTTGTTCCAATCCAGCGTCTCCAGATAGTCGCGCACGTACTGCTTATCAAAAGACGCCTGGCCGCGACCAACCTCGTAATCGTCTGCCGGCCAGAAACGTGAGGAATCAGGCGTCAAAACTTCATCAATTAATAGAACCTGGCCGTCTCTGTCGCGCCCAAATTCAAACTTCGTGTCGGCAATGATAATGCCGCGGTCACGCGCGTAAGCCGCGGCTTCGGTGTAAAGCTTCAGCGAAATATCACGTAACCGCGCGGTGTCTTCAGACCCGATAATTCCGGCCATGGTTTCTTCGCTGATGTTTTCGTCGTGGCCGGTTTCGGCCTTTGTTGCTGGGGTGAAAATTGGTTCGGCCAACTGCGCGGACTCGCGCAATCCTTCGGGTAGTTTGTGGCCACATACTTCGCCCGTCTTCTGATAATCCTTCCAACCCGAACCCGTTATGTAGCCGCGCACAACACATTCGACCGGAAATACATCCGTCTTGCGAACTAACATCGATCGGCCGCGCAATTCTGTAGCGTGGTTCTGGACGGCGGACGGCATGTCTTCGATACGGGTTGTAATCAGGTGATCTGCGACGATGTCCGCGAGCTTAGTAAACCAAAACTGCGAGAGCGCCGTGAGCACTTCACCTTTACGCTCGATTGGGGTTGGAATTACGCAATCGAATGCCGAGACTCTATCGGTGGCGACGATTAGTAAACGATCCTCGTCAACTTGATAGACGTCTCGAACCTTGCCGCGTTTGAGTAATGAGAGATCGGAAAAAGTAGTTTCAACTACAGGGGCCACTGCAATCATCGTTTGTAATTTAATTTCAAAGTTTTGAGGCGACGCGATCTTGCTCATTCGCACTCACGGTGTCAAGCAAGCGAGGAAAATAAAACCGATCGATCATGATGTGATGTGATGATCGATCGGAAAGTAAGAATTCAGCCACAGATGGACACGGATTTTCAGATAAAAAACATGCGCGATTTCAAGAGGAGGATTGTATCTGTGTCGATCTGTGTTTGTCTGTGGCTTGTGCTAGGCATTGGCAGCCGCGCTACTCGTCAGAGCTTCACGTAGTCTTGCAATTTGCGCAGCATGATTGTGCGCGTGCGCGGCGTAGATCTTCAACCAATCTTCAGCGCTGTATGAACCACTTTCCGAATGCGTGCCCTCGCGATGCCAATCCTCTTCAGTCATTAGATCGATTAGTTGCCCTGTTGTCGCACGCGCGGCGCGAAACGCTTCGAGTGCCGGAGCGATGTCCCGTTCATTGTAGCGAAGCCTCGTCGCGAACTGATCCTGATCGTAGCCTTGGATCAGCGGATGATCTTCGACAAGCAGACGGCGCAAACGCTGGCCACTAATCGTCTCGCTGTCAGCCAGGTGATGAACGATTTCAGCGGCGCTCCATTTTCCCGCGATGGGATGGGCGGTCAGCGAATTTGGCGGAAAACCCGCTAAATTCCTCGAAACTTCGTCAAAACCAGCTTTGTACTGGGCAATTAGTTGTTGTCTCTCTTCGGGGGTCATTCACCTTTGCCTCCTCTGTCTCGATGTCGGGAACGGTCAGCGGAAACTACTTGATTCGAATACATCAGTCAAGAATCGGGTCAATTGACCGTCTGTTTCTAATGCAAAAACTCAATTCAAACAGACTTGAAGTCGTCCGTCATCAATAGTGAGAAAAACGTGTGGAGTTCCTTGCTTGATGACCCATTCCTGAGAATCCCTGCGTCTTTGTTGCTTGATTCTTGCAATCCAAGTTGATTCTGTCGCGATGGAATGATGATTGCTCCGTGAAGATGGCGAAGCGTGGTTCTCACCCTGCGATCTGAATTTTTGGTTCAAGATTGGAGAACGATTATGGCTGAACGAGAAGCAGAACATAGACGAATAGTTGTTGAAACACCTGGGGAGCGTCGTGAGGTCGAACATACGGAAGCGGTGCGACACTCGGGCAATGGAGTGTCGGGCGCGGCATTAGCCGCTATTGTAGTGGGTGTGATTGCTCTCGCTGCGATACTGATTCTGTTCATGATGAATCAGCAGCAGGCGACGAATGACAATCTGGCGGCTCAACAACCGAGTACGACCATCGTGCAACAACCAGCACAGCAACAACCGCCGGTGATTGTGCAACAGCCGGCTACGACGACCACTACGCAGCCGCCGGTGATAATTAACAATCCCGCGCCGGCAGGAGCGTCGGGCGCGACGAGCGCGAACGATGATGCGACCGTGCAGACCGCGGTCGACAAGAAACTAAGCGACGACACCACTCTGTCGAGCCTGGGTATTACCGCGACGGTTATGGACGGCAAGGTCACGCTCATGGGAATGGTGAAGACGACCGCATTGAAAGCCCAGGTTGAAAGAGCTGTACGATCGGTGAAAGGCGTGAAGTCAATCGACAACCAAATTTCAATTGGATAACTACCGAGTTGTCGTGTCCCTGGGCGCGGACTCTACCCACGAACGAGAATTACGCGATTCGCGCCCAGTCACCCCAGCATCAAAGCGCCGTTGCGAAAGCAGCGGCGTTTTCTTTTCCCGACTTGATGTCTCTCACCCTTTTGGCCGACACTGCGCGGCATGAACGAGATTCCCCAAACCGAACGAACAACTCTAAAACGACTGCCCAAGCGTGGCAGTTTCGATCGCGAGGTCGTCAACGCCATTCTCGACGAAGCGTTTATCTGCCACGTAGGTTTCGTCGCTGAAGGCAAGCCGGTTGTAATACCGACCGGTTATGCGCGGGTTGGAGAAACCGTAATCATTCACGGTTCGCAGGCGAGCAGAATGCTGCGTGCCTTGGGGCAGGGGATTGATGTTTGTGTCACTGTCACGCTTATCGACGGGCTGGTCCTGGCG
>Ga0134126_10000386_pt1 | contig 56963 bp, 64 predicted proteins | sample KB31752_FD_96881 | JGI IMG/M metagenome (GOLD analysis project Ga0134126, IMG submission 96881) | Terrestrial soil microbial communities with excess Nitrogen fertilizer from Kellogg Biological Station, Michigan, USA - KB3-175-2 | ecosystem: Environmental > Terrestrial > Soil > Unclassified ...
GGCCTGTGCAATCGCAGGCTGCCACAAGTATAGAATCGGGTAGGGGCTGCACCCAGTAAAAATCTCCGGCTACAATATCTTTAGGCTTGTAAAGTATTAAGGAATCGGGAAAGTATTGCCCAACAAGGGAAAGAGGCGGTAATATAGCATCCTGTAAGCGTTTGGCATAGGTGATAGAATCGAGTACCTCTTTGTTTTTTTCTTCAACTACAAGTTTTTGTTCTTCTATTATTGTCTTCTGTTTTTGAGCTATCCTGTATCTGGAAAAAAGCAAAAAGGAAAAGATGAGGACCAGCAGTAAGCCTGTACTTACTGAGCCCATTATAATTTGCTGTCTTCTTTTATCTGCAATTGTTACAGCATCTTTTTTATCCTGCTCGCCTTTAGCAATAGCTTCTTTCTTTTCAAATTCATAGTTCATTTGCTCCTGAACAAGTTTTTTAGTGTCTGCTTCATTCTTTACACTGTCGCGGTAAGTTATATAAGCCTTGTAGTGCCCAAAAGCTGAGGGATAGTTATCCATGGCACTATCCATTTGTGCATAATCGAAATAAAGATTAACCAATAAATTTTTTACGCCCGTTTGTTTGGATATTAGTATTGCGCTATCCATATAATGCTTTGCTTCGGCGTACTTTTTTTCCCGGTATAATGCGGAACCAATATTTCCCAGACCCGATGCCATGGCCCTAAGGTCACCGGTTTCACTACTTAGTTGCAGGCATTTTTTTGCATAGTCAATAGCCTCGTCATATTTACCTGTGTAAATATAAATGGAAGATATATTATCGTAGTCTGACGATAAGCCATCTTTATTCCCCATTTCTTCATCCATTGCCAAGCTTTTTCTGTTATATGCAAGTGCAGGCGCATAATTGCCTTCGCTCGAATAAATGTCTGCTATACTGGAATAGCAATTAGTTATACTTAACCTATCGTGTATTTCTTCCGAGATTTGAAGACAGAGTTGAAAGCTCTTTAGCGCTTCTTTCTCATTATTTTGAAATGAGTAAATATTGCCAATGTTACCATAGCAACTTGCCATACCATGCTTGTCATTAAGTTCTTCGCGCAGTTTAAGGCTCTTTAATTGGTATTCTAAAGCCAGAGGATAATTACCTTGTTCAGAATAGGCTATGCCTAAATTGCCATAATCTGCTGCCATCCCTGTTTTTGATACTGTTTCAGTATCAATTTTTAAGCACAACATGAAGTTTTTTATGGTTTCGGGATAGTTGGCCATTATCCTGTATATGTTACCTAAACCAGAATACGCGTCACGAATACCTGTTTTGTTATTTATTTCTTCAGATGTTTTAAGGCTGAGCAACTGGTATTTTATCGCTTCTTTAGAGTTGCCGGTGTTAAGATTTATATACCCCAAATTCATGTAGGCATAGGCAATTCCCTTTTTATAATTGCATTTTTGCGATAAGGCTAAAGCCGCCTTTGCCAGAGAATCGGCCAACGGGTAAAACGTATGCTGGCAATACATTTCCGACATTTTATTTAAAGTGAATACCTTATTTGTGTCTTCTTTTTGATGCCTGACCACATTCCATAAAGAATCTACCAACCTAAAGCCACAAAAGCCCTGTAAGGGTATTGTAAACAAAATAAAAATCAGGATCCTGTATTTTTTCATACCGAACAAATATAATGTACTTTTATTCTGTGCGATGCGGATGCCAATTTATTAATGTAGTTCAAGCGCATTTGTTTAAATAGCAGGTATTTTTGCATTTGTAAATTTGATGTGTAATGGAAAGAAGAGATTTTCTGAAATCATTGGCCTTAATACCTTTAACCGGAACAATTATGAAATTAAATGCACTTAATAAAATAGTAGAACCTTTTGCATCTACCGATACTATGCCCGTATTATTTGTTGGGCATGGCAATCCTATGAACGCAATTGAAGAAAATGAATTTACATTGGGATGGAAGGATGCTGCCAAAGCCCTGCCCGTGCCTAATGCCATATTATGCATATCTGCCCATTGGGAAACCCAGGGTACATTTGTTACAGCTATGGATAAACCCCAAACCATACATGACTTTGGTGGATTTCCGCAAGCTTTGTTTGATGTTCAATATCCTGCAGCGGGAGATGCGGCATTGGCAAAGGAGACTAAAAGCAACATAAAAAAAGCAGAAGTAGGCCTGAATTACGATTGGGGGCTGGACCACGGTTGTTGGGTTCCTGCTGTTCGTATGTTCCCAAATGCGAATATTCCGGTATTGCAACTAAGCCTGGATTATACCAAGCCGCCACAATGGCATTATGAATTAGCACAGGAATTGGCTTTTTTAAGAAAAAGAGGTGTGTTAATTATGGGTAGTGGCAATATGGTGCATAACCTCGGCATGATTGACTGGACAGGCACAAAACAATTCGATTGGGCCATAGATGCCAATGAAACCATAAAAGAAAAGATAAATAAACATGACTATACATCGTTAACAAATTATAAATCTTTAAGTAGTTCAGTTAACATGGCAATTCCCACCCCCGAACACTATCTTCCGTTACTTTATACGCTCGCTTTACAGGGAGAAAATGAAAATATTTCATTTTTTAACGATAAAACCATCATGGGTTCAATATCTATGACATCTTTGAAAATAGGTTGATTAACATGGAGTTTAAGCACTGAAATAGGGTGATTTACGAGTTAAAAACTTCGCAATTCCAAGCCATCCAATAATCTGTTGAAAAAAAATGTCTCGCAGATATGTTGGAATTGATTATTTACTACCTTTGCAAACCCAAAATTAGACGGGAGAACTATTTTTTGTATTCAACTAAGCTGAAAATATAACAGAAAAATGCCAACAATTCAACAACTAGTGCGTAAGGGTAGAAACGCGGTAACTTTCAAAAGTAAATCGGGCGCCCTTAACCAATGTCCTCAACGCAGGGGCGTTTGTATCCGGGTTTACACAACAACACCAAAAAAGCCTAATTCTGCGCTTCGTAAAGTGGCAAAAGTACGTTTGACAAACAGCCAGGAAATTATTGCATACATACCCGGAGAAGGACACAACTTGCAGGAGCACTCGATAGTGCTTGTACGTGGTGGTAGGGTAAAAGACCTGCCAGGTGTACGTTACCACATTGTACGTGGCACATTGGATACCGCAGGTGTTGAAAACAGAAGGCAAAGGCGTTCGAAATATGGTGCTAAAAAACCTAAAGCCGGAGCCGCTGCAGCAGCTAAGAAATAAATTATTTTAAAAAAATAGAGTATAATGAGAAAAGGCAAAGCCAAAAAAAGAATTCTGAATAACGACCCTAAGTTCGGTGACCCGTTAGTAACCCGCTTTGTAAACAGCCTTATGATAAGCGGAAACAAGAATGCCGCTTACAAGATATTTTACGGCGCTATTGATAAAGTTGCCGATGTAACCAAAGAAGAAGGTATAGAAGTGTGGAGAAAAGCTGTTGCAAACGTATCTCCTGCTGTCGAAGTAAAAAGCCGCAGGGTAGGTGGTGCTAACTATCAAATACCACAAGAAGTAAGGCCGGAAAGAAAAGTTGCTTTAGCTATGAAGTGGTTAATCGACTATTCGCGCGTTCGTAAAGAGAAGAGTATGGTAGATAAATTGGCCGCCGAAATTGTACAGGCATCCAAAGAAGAAGGTTCGGCTTATAAGAAGAAGGAAGATACACACAGAATGGCAGAGGCTAATAAGGCATTTGCGCACTTTAGATTTTAATTTAAACAAGGTAAGATAAAGCACTATGAGTCAGGATCTTAAATTAACAAGGAACATTGGTATAATGGCGCACATCGATGCGGGTAAAACAACCACCACCGAACGTGTTCTTTTTTATGCAGGTGTTAACTATAAAATAGGTGAAGTACACGAAGGTACCGCTACTATGGACTGGATGGTTCAGGAGCAGGAACGTGGTATTACCATTACCTCGGCAGCTACCCGTGTATTTTGGGATTATAAAGGACAGAAATACAAGATTAATATTATTGATACCCCCGGCCACGTAGACTTTACTGTTGAAGTAGAGCGTTCGTTACGTGTTTTGGATGGTGCTGTGGGCCTTTTTTGTGCAGTTGGTGGTGTAGAGCCCCAATCGGAAACAGTATGGCGCCAGGCTAACAAATATGGTGTTCCCCGTGTAGCATTCGTTAATAAGATGGATAGGGCGGGAGCAGACTTTTTTAATGCCGTAAAAGAAATTAAGGATAAGTTGGGCGCTAACCCCGTTCCAATTCAAATACCTATTGGTGCTGAAGATACATTTAAAGGTGTAGTAGATCTTATTAAGAATAAGGCCATACTTTGGAATGATGAAACCATGGGCGCTAAGTACGATGTTGCTGAAATTCCGGCTGAACTTAAAGAACAAGCTGCTGAATGGAGAGCCAAGATGGTAGAAAGCGTTGCTGAGTTTGATGATAAGTTAATGGAGAAGTTTTTCGAGAATCCTGATTCTATATCTGAGGAAGAAATTATTGCTGTACTCCGTAAAGGAACTATTGCAATGACTATTACTCCTGTATTGTGTGGTGCTTCATTCAAAAATAAGGGTATCCAAACCCTTTTGGATGCAGTTATGGCATTATTGCCTAGTCCAATGGAATTACCTCCTGTAAAAGGCATTAACCCCGATACGGAACAGGAAGAATTCAGGAAGCCCGAGCCATCTGAACCTTTCTGTGGAATTGCATTTAAAATTGCTACCGATCCGTTTGTGGGCCGTTTGGCTTACTTCCGTGTATATTCAGGTACGCTTAATTCAGGTTCGTATGTATTAAATACACGTACAGGTAATAAAGAACGTATTTCCCGTATATTCCAAATGCATGCCAACAAGCAAATCCCTATCGATATGATTGATACGGGGGATATTGGCGCTGCTGTAGGATTTAAAGACATACGTACAGGTGATACGCTTTGCGATGAAAAGCATCCGTTGAAGCTTGAGTCTATGACATTCCCTGAACCAGTTATATCTATTGCGGTTGAGCCTAAAACACAGGCCGACCTTGAAAAGATGGGCGTTGCACTCAGCAAGCTTGCTGAAGAAGATCCTACGTTCCGTGTACGTACAGATGAAGATTCAGGCCAAACCGTACTTAGCGGAATGGGCGAGTTGCACCTTGAAATTCTGCTTGACCGTATGAAACGCGAGTTTAAAGTAGAATGTAACCAGGGCGCTCCTCAGGTTTCATACAAAGAAGCGATTACTAAAGAAGTTGAACACAGAGAATTATATAAGAAACAAACCGGTGGCCGTGGTAAATTTGCTGATATGACGGTGGTTATATCACCTGTTGATGAAGGCAAAACCGGTTTACAGTTCGAAAATGAAATTACAGGTGGTAATATCCCCCGTGAGTTTATTCCTGCTGTTGAAAAAGGATTTAAAGCATCTATGAGCAATGGTGTGCTTGCAGGTTACATGGTAGATAGCCTTAAAGTAAGGCTTATTGATGGTAGCTATCATAACGTTGACTCTGATGCCCTTTCGTTTGAAATTTGTGCACGTACTGCGTACCGTGAAGCATTGAAAAAGTGCGGGCCGGTATTGTTAGAGCCTATTATGAGCGTTGAAGTTGTTACCCCTGAAGATTACATGGGTGACATTGTAGGCGATCTTAACAAGCGTCGTGGACAAATGCAAGGTATGGACGAACGCCACGGTGCAAGGGTTATTAAAGCCCAGGTGCCTCTTTCTGAAATGTTTGGTTATGTAACAACATTACGTACCCTATCTTCAGGACGTGCCGCTTCTACAATGGAATTTTCACACTATTCTGAAACACCTCGCAATATTGCAGAAGCAGTAATTGCAAAGGCTCAGGGTAAAAAAGCATTAGCATAAGTAGTAGACCGACAGGCAATTAAATAAAGAAATAGAAATAATACAATAAGATGAACCAAAAAATAAGAATCAAGCTAAAATCTTACGATCACAACTTAGTAGATAAGTCGGTGGAAAAGATTATTAAGACCATTCGCCAAACCGGCGCTATGGTTAGCGGCCCGATTCCGCTGCCTACCGATAAGAAGATTTTTACGGTATTGCGTTCACCGCACGTAAACAAAAAAGCCAGGGAGCAATTCCAGGTGTGCTCATACAAGCGCCTTATGGACATCTATATCAGCTCTTCGAAGACCATAGATGCCCTGATGAAGCTTGAATTGCCCAGTGGTGTTGAAGTAGATATTAAGTAATTTGATAATTAAAAGAAAATGTCAGGATTAATAGGAAAAAAAATAGGAATGACCAGCATTCACAATGAGGGTGGCCAATATGTTGGTTGCACCGTTATTCAGGCTGGTCCATGCGTGGTAACACAGGTTAAAACCACTGAAAAAGAAGGCTATAATGCCATTCAGATTGGCTTTGGCGAAAGGCATGAAAGGCTTGTAAATAGTTCTGGCAAGGGGCACTTTAAAAAGGCCAATACAACAGGCAAAAATAAGCTTGTTGAATTTGATAGTTATGACAAGGAGCTTAAAGCCGGCGATGTACTTGATGTTACCTTGTTTAACGAGGGTGATATTGTAGATGTATCTGGTATTTCTAAAGGAAAAGGCTTCCAGGGCGTTGTTAAAAGGCATGGTTTTAGTGGTGTAGGTTCGCGTACACACGGACAACATGACCGTCAACGTGCTCCGGGTTCGGCAGGTGCTTCATCTTTCCCATCGCGTGTATGGAAGGGTAAAAAGCAAGCCGGAAGAACAGGAGGCAATACAGTTAAGGCATTAAATCTTGAAATAGTTAAGATACTTCCTGAAAAACATTTGATACTTGTAAAAGGCGCAGTACCAGGTGCTAACGGTGGTTTTGTTAAAGTACAAAAATAACATAGAATAATCTATAAAATGGAACTGAATATATATAATACCAAAGGCGAGAAGACCACTAAGAAGGTTAAGCTGAACGATGAGGTTTTTTCTATCGAGCCTAACGATCATGCCATCTATCTTGATGTAAAACAAATTCAAGCCAATGGCCGCCAGGGTACACACAAAGTAAAAGAACGCGGCGAACACAGCGGTAGTACCAAAAAGATTAAAAGGCAAAAAGGTACAGGCGGTGCACGTTCGGGTAGTATTAAGAACCCTACCTATGGTAATGGCCGTACATTTGGCCCACGCCCACGCGATTATTCACAAAAACTGAATAAGAAGTTGAAGAAACTGGCCCGCAGGTCAGCGCTTTCATACAAAGTAAAGGACCAACAGATTACTGTTTTGGAAAGTTTTACATTTAAGGAAGTCAAAACCAAACAATGTGTAGAATTGCTTCAAAATTTTAAGCTGGACGATAAAAAGACCTTGCTGGTATTAGGCGGAATAGAAAATAACATTTTGCTATCTGCACGCAATATCCATAATTTTAAAGTAGTACAGGCTAGCGATGTAAACACCATCGATATCCTGGATGCACAACATGTTCTTCTTTCTGAAAAGTCGATACCAGTTATAGAAACAACCTTAAGCATAGAGTAACCATGAGTATTATAATTAAGCCGGTTATTACCGAAAAGATGACAAACCAGACCGACAAACACGGTCGCTATGGTTTTTATGTTGACCGCAGGGCCAACAAAATTGAGATAAAAGGCGCTGTAGAAAAGATGTACAACGTTACGGTTACCGAGGTTAGGACCATGAATACCCCCGGCAAAGTAAAAAGGAGAATGACCCGTGGTGGTGTAAACGAAGGCAGGGTAGGCAAATACAAAAAAGCCGTTGTTTCTCTAAAGAAAGGCGATTTAATTGATTTTTATAGCAATATTTAATACAACACAAGATGTCGTTAAAGAAGACAAGGCCATTAACCCCCGGACAGCGTTTTAAGCTAACAGATAGCTTTGAAGACCTTACCATGAATAGCATGAACAAGCCTGAAAAGAGCTTGTTAAGCCCATTCCACAGGAAAGGCGGACGTAACAATACCGGTAAAATGACCATGCGCTATATTGGCGGTGGACACAAGCAAAGATGGAGGGAGATAGATTTTAAGAGAGATAAGTTTAATATACCTGCAACGGTTATGACCATTGAGTATGATCCAAACCGTACAGCACGTATAGCATTGTTAAACTATGCCGATGGAGAAAAGCGCTATATACTTGCTCCTAACGGTTTAAAAGTAGGCCAAAAGCTACTTTCGGGTAAAACCAATATAGTGCCAAACCTTGGTAATTCGTTACCATTGGGCGAAATGCCACTTGGTTCTACCGTACATAATATTGAATTACGCCCGGGCCAGGGAGGTAAAATGGCCCGTAGTGCAGGCACATCGGCACAATTATCTGCCCGCGATGGCAATTATGTAATTTTACGTATGCCTTCAGGCGAAACCCGCATGGTACTTTCTTCCTGCATGGCTACAATCGGTTCTTTATCTAACCCCGATCATAGTTTAGAAATACATGGTAAAGCAGGCCGTCGCCGTTGGTTAGGCCGCAGGCCACGTAACCGTGGTGTAACCATGAACCCTGTAGATCACCCAATGGGCGGTGGCGAAGGAAAAGCATCGGGAGGACACCCACGCTCCAGGAAAGGTATACCTGCTAAGGGGTATAAAACACGTAATCCTAAAAAGAATACCAGCAAGTTTATCATTGAAAGAAGAAAGAAATAAGCATTTAAAAACACAATAGCATGGCTCGTTCAATTAAAAAAGGTCCATTTATAGATTTCAAGCTTGAAGAAAAGGTTGCAGCAATGAACCAGGGAGGCAAGAAAACGGTTATTAAAACATGGTCTCGCCGCAGCACAATTTCTCCTGATTTTGTAGGAAACACCTTTGCCGTACACAACGGACACAAGTTTATACCTGTGTATTGCAGCGAAAACATGGTAGGCCATAAATTAGGCGAATTTGCACCTACACGCACATACAGGGGCCATGCCGGACACCGTAAAGCTGATGCAGCTCCTGCCGAAAAGAAATCATAAAGTAAAGAATATTACAATAGAATAATATAATCATGGGATCGAGAAAACATAACAGCGCAGAAGCAAGGAAAGAAGAATTGAAGAGCACATACATTGCTCGTCTTTCAAATTGCCCTACATCACCACGCAAAATGAGCCTGGTGGCTGAACTTATAGCTGGTAAAGATGTATACCAGGCGTTAAATATCCTGCATTTTAGCCCTAAGCATTCGGCTAAAAACATGGAAAAATTGCTTAGGTCTGCTATATCTAACTACGAGCAGAAAACAGGCGAAAGGGCAGAAGATGGCCACCTGTTTGTTAAAGCTGTACATGTAGACGGAGCCGCTATACTAAAGCGTTTTCGCCCGGCACCTCAAGGCAGGGCTTACCGTATACGTAAGCGTTCAAACCATATTACCCTGATTGTAGACAGAAGGGAACAAACTGCTGCCGAAAATCAAGTTCAGGAAGCAGAAGTAGTTACGGAAGACACAAACACCAGCGCAGAATAATAATATTCAATATAACAACACGTAAATGGGACAAAAAGCAAATCCAACAGGCAATAGGTTAGGCATCATCAGAGGATGGGATTCTAACTGGTATGGCGGAAATAACTATGCCGATAAACTTGTGGAAGATGAAAAAATCCGCAATTATCTTATGGCCAGGTTGTCTAAGGGCAGCATATCTAAAATTATAATTGAAAGAACATTGAAGCTTATCACTGTTACTATCAATACATCGCGCCCTGGTATTATTATTGGTAAAGGCGGCAAGGAAGTAGATAAATTAAGAGAAGAGCTTAAGAAAATTACAAAAAAGGAAATTCAAATCAACATATTTGAAATAAAACGCCCTGAAGTGGATGCCCGCCTTGTAGGTGAAGGTATTGCCCGCCAAATTGAAGGCCGTATTTTTTACAAAAGAGCAATTAAAACAGCACTTTCTACCACCATGCGTATGGGTGCGGAAGGTATTAAGATTAGGATTTCAGGCCGTGTAGAAGGTGCAGATATAGCACGTTCGGAAGAATATAAGGACGGACGTATTCCGCTGCACACCTTTAGGGCTGATATTGATTATGCAATATCTGAAGCGCATACAACGTATGGCCGTATTGGTATAAAAGTATGGATTTGCCGTGGAGAAATTTATGGCAAACGCGACCTTTCTCCAAACATTGGTATGATGAAGGAAAAGAAAAACCTGAAGTTCAATAAAGGCGGCGGTGGTGGTAATCCTGGTGGAGGAAACAAGAAAAGAAGAGAAAGAAACGAAGCATAAGCCTCAATTAATAAGTAAGAATTAGCAATTAATAATTTAATATGTTACAGCCTAAAAAAACAAAGTTCCGCAGAATGCACAAAATGCCCCCTAAAGGCGATGCCAAAAGGGGAGATCAGATTGCTTTCGGTTCGTTTGGATTAAAAGCCCTGCAAGGTGCATGGGTTAGCGACAGGCAAATAGAGGCAGCCCGTGTGGCATTAACACGCCATATGCAACGTAAGGGGCAAGCCTGGATACGCATATTCCCCGATAAGCCAATTACCCGTAAGCCTGCCGAGGTACGTATGGGTAAAGGTAAAGGAGCTCCCGAATTTTGGGCAGCTGTGGTAAAACCCGGAAGAATACTTTTTGAAGTGGATGGAATTACACGCGAAGAAGCTAAGCAGGCATTTCGCCTTGCCGGCCACAAGTTGCCTATTACAACCAAGTTTGTAGTACGCCGCGATTATGTTGAAGAAGCAGCAAAATAATTATAATATCAGCAATTAAAGAACAAGATGGAAACTGCAGAAATTAAAAAATTGAGTGATACTGAGCTTAAAGAAAAGATAGCCGGCGAAAAAACCATGCTAACTAAACTTAAGCTGCAACACAGTGTTTCTCCTATCGAAAGCCCAATAAGAATACGTGCACAACGTAAGCTTATGGCGCGCTTGCTTACAGAAGACAGCGTTAGAAAAAACGGAGCAACAACAAAAAAATCTAAATAAATACATATACCTTCCTCATGGAAAAAAGGAATCTCAGGAAAGAAAAAGTAGGCACAGTAACCAGCGACAAAATGGATAAAACCATTGTTGTAAGTGTGGAAAGAAGGATTATGCATCCTAAATATGGAAAGTTCATTAAAAGGACTTCTAAATTCTTCGCCCACGACGAAAAGAATAGCGCCCATTCAGGCGACCTGGTGCGTATTGAAGAAACCAGGCCACTTAGCAAAAACAAATGCTGGAGGCTTGTGGAAGTAGTAGAAAAAGCTAAATAGTAGTAACCCGATTAAACACAACAAACGATGATAACACAAGAGTCTAGATTAGCAGTAGCGGATAACAGCGGCGCCAGAGAGGTGCTTTGTATTCGTGTACTGGGCGCCAGCGGAAAAAGATATGCCCGTATTGGCGATAAGATTGTTATTTCGGTTAAAGATGCCATACCTACAGGTAACATTAAGCAAGGCGCAGTATCGAAAGCAGTTGTGGTTAGAACAAAAAGGGCTACAAAGCGTTCCGATGGTTCATTTATTCGTTTTGATGACAATGCGGTAGTATTGCTTAACGATACAGATGAATTGAGAGGCACACGTATTTTTGGCCCTGTAGCCAGGGAATTGCGCGAAAAACAGTTTATGAAAATTATATCACTTGCCCCCGAGGTGCTGTAAATAAAAGAATTAACGTAAAGGATAAAGTAATTAAGATTAAATTTGCAACCTTTTTCTGAAAATGAAAACAAAAATTAAGTTAAAAAAAGGCGATATGGTTAAGGTGTTATCAGGTAATTCCCGAGGACAGGAAGGGAAAATACTTGATATTGACGCGGACAAATACAGGGCTTTTGTAGAGGGTATAAACATTGTATCGAGGCATACCAAACCTAACCAAAAGTTTCCTAAAGGAGGCATAATAAAGAAAGAAGCTTCTGTAAACATATCTAACCTTATGCTTGTAGAACCGGGCACCGGCAAACCTACACGTGTAGGCCGCAAGTTAGATGAAAAGACAGGAAAAATAGTAAGGTTTTCGAAAAAATCAGGCGAGATTATTAAATAAATATTGCAATGAAAAGCTACGCACCCAGACTTAAACAACAATATGTAAAGGAAATAGCTCCTGCTTTAAAAAAGCAATTCAGCTATAGCACCCCAATGCAGGTACCAAGTCTTAAAAAGATTTGTATTAACCAGGGCTTGGGTATTGCCGTATCGGACCGTAAACTGGCCGAAACCGCAGTAAACGAAATGACAACCATAGCAGGCCAAAAGGCTGTTACATCCAAATCTAAAAAGGATATAGCAAACTTTAAGCTTAGAAAAGGTATACCGGTAGGTGTACGTGTTACACTGCGTGGCGAAAGGATGTACGAATTCCTTGATCGCCTTATTTCTGCAGCTTTACCACGTATCCGTGACTTTAAGGGTATCAACGCTACCGGTTTTGACGGAAGCGGTAACTACACACTGGGTATTACCGAACAAATTATATTTCCGGAAATAAACATGGATAAGGTAAGTAAGATATTTGGTATGGATATAACCTTTGTAACATCTGCCGGCAGCGATGAAGAAGCTAAGGCACTGTTAGAAGGTTTTGGTATGCCATTTAAGAAAGAAAACAGCGAGAACGTAAACTAATTATATAAATAACACAACATGGCAAAAGAGTGTATTAAAGCACGCCAGGTAAAAAGGGAAAGAATAGTAGAGCAATATGCTGCAAAGAGAGCTGAGCTTAAAAAGGCCGGAGACTATGCTGCTATTTCAAAACTGCCCCGTAATGCATCACCGGTACGTTTACGTAACCGTTGCAAAATAACCGGCAGGCCACGTGGCTACATGCGTCAGTTTGGGCTTTGCCGTAACATGTTCCGCGATTGGGCACTGAATGGTAAAATACCCGGAGTAACCAAATCGAGCTGGTAATTGCTGAATAAAAAATAAGAATAAAAAATTAAAAAATAACAATGACCGATTCAATAGCAGACTATCTTACAAGATTGCGTAACGCGATAAAGGCAAGGCACAGATTGGTAGAAATACCATCATCGGGCCTTAAAAAAGAAATTACAAGGATATTGCACGAAAAGGGCTATATCCTGAATTACAAGGTGGAAGAAAAGCCGGGACAACAAGGCCTTATTAAGGTTGCGCTTAAGTACAACTCACCTGCACGTGTATCAGCAATTAAAAAGCTGGAAAGAATTAGCCGCCCCGGCCTTCGTAAGTTTACCGGTGCAGATAGCTTACCCCGTGTTCTTAACGGTTTAGGTATTGCTATTGTTTCTACATCAAAAGGTGTAATGACAGACAAAGAAGCCCGTACACAAGGCGTAGGAGGAGAAGTGATATGTTATGTTTACTAAAAGATTTTAAATTTTAACGAAAATGTCAAGGATAGGAAAACAACCGATAGCAGTACCCAAAGGAACTGAAGTAACAGTTCAGAAGAATGTGGTGAACGTAAAAGGCCCTAAAGGCCAACTTAGCCGTACTATAGATTCTTCTATAACCGTTGCGGTAAAAGATGGACACGTTGTGCTTACAAGGCCTACCGACCAAAAAAGGCACAAAGCTATGCATGGCTTGTACCGTGCACTTATCAATAACATGGTTCACGGAGTATCTGAAGGCTACAAAACCACACAAGAAGTGGTGGGTGTAGGTTTTAGGGTAAGCGTGCAAGGCCAGGTTGTAGATATGACCCTTGGTTTTTCGCATACCATAATATTTGAATTGCCTAAAGAAATTAAAGCAAGCGCTACATCTGAAAAAGGTAAAGCGCCTACACTTATTATGGAATCGGCAGATAAAGAATTATTAGGCCTTGTATCATCTAAAATACGTTCGTTACGTAAGCCAGATGTGTATAAAGGCAAGGGTGTACGTTACCAAGGCGAGCAACTCAGGAGTAAACCTGGTAAAGCTGCTGCAGGTGCGGGCGCTAAGTAACATATTGTTAAACTAAGATACAGTAATCATCATGAATAAACCAGAAAGAAGACTTAAAATAAGATACCGCATCCGCAGGAAGATTGAGGGAACCTCGGAATCTCCAAGGCTTGCCGTATTCAGGAGCAACAAAGAAATTTATGCCCAGGTAATTGATGACATCAGTGGCAAAACACTTGCAGCTGCTTCATCGTTAGATAAAGAATTGAAAAAAGGCAAAAGCAATAAAACCGAAAAGTCGGGACTTGTTGGCAAGCTGGTAGGCGAAAGGGCTAAAAAAGCGGGTGTTGAAGTTGTAATATTCGACCGTGGTGGTTACTTGTATCACGGCAGGGTAAAGGCATTGGCTGAAGCCGCAAGAGAAGCAGGATTGAAATTTTAATTTATTTTATAAAGAAGGAATAATATGGCTAATAATTCAAACTCAAATGCTAAGCGTGTACGTTCTACAGCAGATGTAGAGCTAAAAGACAGGCTGGTATCTGTAGGACGTGTTACAAAAGTTACCAAAGGCGGAAGAACATTCAGCTTTGCCGCTATTGTAGTAGTGGGTAACGAAAAAGGCATTGTAGGTTATGGTTTAGGTAAAGCCCGTGAGGTTACCGATGCTGTTACCAAAGGCATTGAAGATGCTAAAAAGAACCTGATAAAGGTGGCTATTAGCAGGGGCACTATTCCGCACGAACAATATGGTAAATACGGAGGTTCGGAAGTATTTATTAAGCCAGCTGCAGCGGGTACCGGTGTTATAGCAGGTGGTGCTATGCGTGCAGTACTTGAAAGTGTTGGTATTAAAGACGTGTTGGCTAAGTCTATGGGCTCATCGAACCCGCATAACGTGGTAAAAGCTACCATGAATGCGCTTGTTCAACTTCGTGATGCAAGGACCATAGCCATGCAAAGGAATGTAGAAGTAGAAAAAGTATTTAACGGATAAACAAGAATAACATGGCCAAGATTAAAATAAAGCAGGTGAGAAGCGGGATTGATCATCCTGCCGACCAAAAAAGAACCTTAAAAGCATTAGGGCTGAACAAGATTAACAGGGTGGTAGAAAAAACTGATACCCCCCAGATAAGAGGCATGGTGCGTAAAGTACATCATCTTGTAACCATTGTAAAATAATTTAACTAAGCGAAGACATGAATCTGCATAATTTAAGGCCACAAGAAGGCTCTACAAAAAAGGAAAAGCGAATAGCCAGGGGCGAAGGCTCGAGAGGTGGAACAGCAACCAGGGGTAACAAGGGTGCGCAAGCCAGGGCAGGATACCATTCAAAACGTGGTTTTGAAGGCGGACAGATGCCATTACATAAACGTATACCTAAGTATGGCTTTACCAATATCAACCGTATAGAATTTCATGGTATTAATCTTGATACTATACAAGAACTTGCTGAAAAGGGCGGTGTAAAGACTGTAAACAAAGCATTTTTTGTAGAACATGGCCTTGCATCTAAAAGGCAAAACGTAAAAGTATTGGGCCGTGGATCGGATAAATATGCTGCAGCATTGGAAATAGAAGCTGACGCATTTTCAGAATCTGCAAAGGCAGCTATTGAAAAGAAAGGAAAAGCCACTATTGCGGCTCGTCCTAAGGCGGCTGAAAAACCTGCAGAGAAGCCTGTTGCTGAAAAGAAAGCTAAGGCCACAAAAGCACCTGCAAAGGCTAAAGCAGAAAAAAAAGATACTAAAAAAAGCAAATAATTGCTGAGTTGTGAAGAACCTGATTGAAACCATAAAAAACATCTGGGCCATTGAGGACCTAAGGATGAGGATATTAAATACACTCGGCTTTTTGCTGGTGTATCGCCTCGGTTCTTACGTAGTATTGCCCGGTGTAGATTCTGCTAAACTGGCTGCACATGCTGCAGAACAAGGCGGTTTAGTAGGGCTTATTAACATTTTTGCGGGTGGCGCTTTCGGGCGTGCCGCTATTTTCGGATTAGGAATAATGCCATACATTTCGGCATCTATCGTAGTTCAGTTGCTGGGTATAGCTGTTCCTTACTTCCAAAAATTACAAAAAGAAGGCCCCAGCGGACAAAAGAAAATAGAACGTATTACACGTATTTTAACTGTGTTTGTAACTGCATTCCAGGCTCCCGGATACATTGCATCGCAAATAGCGCCTTATATGGGTGGGCCAATGGGTTCATTCTTCTACATACGTTCAACCATTATATTGGTTGCAGGTACTGTATTTGTAATGTGGCTTGGCGAAAAGATTACGGACAAAGGTGTTGGTAACGGTATATCATTAATAATTATGATTGGTATTATAGCCCGTCTGCCTTTTGCTTTGGTAGCTGAGTTTAGCTCAAGAGTAGGTGCAGAAGGTGGTGGTGTTATTGTATTCCTTGTAGAATTAGTAGCACTGGTGCTTGTTGTTATGGCTACAATATTACTTGTACAAGGCACACGCAGGATACCCGTACAATTTGCAAAACGTATTGTAGGTAACAAACAATATGGCGGCGCAAGGCAGTTCATCCCTTTAAAGGTGAATGCTGCCGGTGTTATGCCTATCATTTTTGCGCAGGCTATTATGTTCCTGCCACTTACATTGGCTGGTTTTTCCAATTCGGCAACGTTAACAGGCATTGTCGGTACATTTTCAGATATAGGTGGCTTTTGGTATAACCTTGTATTTGGCTTAATGATTGTAGCCTTTACATATTTCTATACCGCTGTTATTATCAATCCTACACAAATGGCTGAGGATATGAAACGTAATGGGGGATATGTACCCGGTGTTAAGCCCGGTAAAAAGACTGCAGAATACATTGATTCTGTAATGTCGAAAATAACTTTGCCTGGTTCTGTATTTTTGGCTTTTATAGCCATAATGCCGGCCATGGCTATGAAATTTAATGTAGATAACCAGTTTTCGCGTTTTTACGGGGGAACATCTATGTTAATATTGGTGGGTGTTATGATGGATACCCTTCAGCAAATAGAAAGTCATTTGTTAATGCGCCATTACGATGGGCTTATGAAGACAGGAAGGATAAAGGGAAGGACATCGTTAAGCGGGGCTACAGCAGCGTAAAGATTCATTTTGGGTACGATATATTATAAGACAGAAAGCGATATTCAGAAGATTCGTGAAAGTTCTTTGATTGTTTCAAAAACTCTGGCCGAAGTGGGGAAAGCCATAAAGCCCGGGATTACTACAGCCGAGCTGGATAAAATAGCTGAAGACTATATTACCAGCCAGGGTGCTAAACCGGCCTTTAAAGGATATAAAGGGTTTCCTGCAACGCTTTGTATTTCGGTAAATGCGCAAATTGTGCATGGTATACCGGGTAAACAAGCGCTTAAGGAAGGAGACGTTGTATCGGTAGATTGCGGAGTAGTTAAGGACCATTTTTATGGCGATTCGGCCTACACCTTTAAGGTAGGCAAGGTAAGCCCCGAAGTGGAACAACTGCTTAAAATAACCAAAGAATCCTTATACAAGGGGATTGAGGCTGCAGTTGAGGGTAACAGGCTTGGAGATATAAGCGCATCGGTAGAAGAGCACGTGGAAAAGTATAATTATGGCGTAGTAAGAGAACTGGTAGGGCACGGAATAGGCAGAAACCTACACGAAGGGCCCGATGTACCAAACTACGGCAAACGAGGAAACGGAATGAAGCTGCAAAGAGGATTGGTGATAGCAATAGAGCCAATGATAAATATGGGAAAGCGTGATGTGGTGCAGGAAGAGGACGGATGGACAATAAGTACGAAAGATGGCAAACCGTCGGCTCATTTTGAGCATACCATAGCCATAAGCAAAGGAAAAGCAGAGATATTGACAACATTTAACGATATAGAAAAACTGGAAGCAGCACAATTTGGAGTATGACGAAACAAATGTCCATAGAACAAGACGGAATCATAACAGAAGCATTGTCGAATGCTATGTTTAGGGTTGAGCTTGAAAATGGACACATGGTTACAGCACATATTTCCGGAAAAATGCGCATGAACTATATAAAACTATTACCGGGAGATAAGGTAAAACTTGAACTATCACCTTACGACCTGACCAAGGGAAGAATAAAAATGAGATATTAATTCAATAGACCATGAAAGTAAGAACATCAATTAAGAAAAGAAGCACCGATTGCAAAATTGTAAGACGCAAGGGCAGGCTTTATGTAATTAACAAAAAGAATCCTAAATTTAAGCAAAGACAAAAAGGAGGCTGAGATAATTAAAAAATTACTAACTTCGCACCCCTTTTTTAAAAGAATAACAACAATATGGCACGTATAGCAGGCGTAGATTTACCTAATAATAAGCATGGCGAGATAGGCCTTACTTATATTTATGGCATTGGCAGGAGAATGGCCAGGAAAATATTAATTGAAGCAGGTGTAGACCCTGATACAAAAGTATCGGAGTGGAACGACAACCAGCTTAACAGCATCCGTAAAATAATTACCGATACAATCAAGGTAGAAGGAGCCCTTCGTTCAGAAGTGCAACTACATATCAAAAGGCTTGTAGATATTGGTTCTTACCGTGGTATGCGTCATCGTATGGGCTTGCCCGTAAGAGGACAAAACACCCAAACCAATGCGCGTACACGCAAAGGAAAGAGGAAGACCATTGCTAACAAGAAAATGGCTACCAAATAATAACTGATGACATTTAACTTTAGAACTTTAAAAACTTTATAAACTAATAATGGCAAAACCTCAACAACAAGGTACAGCACCTGATAAAGCCCCGAAAGCGGGAGCAAAGAAAAGGACTGTAAAGGCAGATGTAGTAGGACAGGTACACGTAAACGCAACGTTTAACAACCTTATCATTACGTTTAGCAATAACAACGGACAAACCATTTCCTGGTCAAGCGCCGGCAAAATGGGTTTTAGAGGAGCAAAGAAAAACACACCTTTTGCAGCGCAAATGGCCTCGCAAGATGCCAGCAAGACAGCATTTGATTTTGGAATGCGTAAAGTAAAAGTATATGTAAAAGGACCAGGTTCGGGCCGCGACTCTGCAATACGTACAGTAGGCACAACAGGTATAGAAGTTACCGAAATAGTAGATATTACTCCGCTTCCACACAATGGTTGCAGGGCTCCGAAGCGTAGAAAGGTTTAAAAGAATTAATAATTAGTAATTAAGAATTAATAATTAAATAGATGGCAAGGTATACAGGTCCACGTTCAAGGATAGCAAGAAAGTTTAAAGAACCCATTTTCGGTCCCGATAAGGTGTTGGAAAAAAAGGCATATCCTCCGGGACAACATGGTTTTGGAAAGAAAAGAGGCTCTAAGCGTTCAGAGTATTCTGAACAGTTGCAGGAAAAGCAAAAAGCTAAATATACTTATGGTATTTTAGAAAAGCAGTTCCGTAAAACATTTGCAACTGCAAGCCGCTCTAAAGGTAAAACCGGTGAGGTATTGCTTCAGTTAATCGAATCGAGATTAGATAACGTAGTTTACCGTATGGGTATTGCTCCTACACGCAGGGCTGCAAGGCAACTTGTATCGCATTGCCATATTTTAGTGAACGGTAAGGTAGTTAACATTTCATCGTTTACAGTAAAACCTGGTTTTAAAGTAGCTGTACGCGAAAAGTCGAAAGCTTTAGAAGTTATTTCAACTGCTACAGGCGCTGCTAACACACATCCTTACCCATGGATTGAGTTTAACCCTCAAACCTTTGAAGGTACGTATGTAGCGGTTCCTGCACGCGAACAAATACCCGAAAATATTAAGGAACAGCTTATTGTGGAATTGTACTCTAAGTAATTTAATTATAACACTCATAAACCAAATATAAAGATGGCTATACTAGCGTTTCAAAAACCTGACAAAGTTATAATGACATCTTCTACAGAAGTAGAAGGAGAATTTGAGTTTAAACCCCTTGAACCTGGCTATGGTATTACCATTGGCAATGCATTAAGGCGTATTTTGCTCTCTTCTTTGGAAGGTTATGCTATTTCTTCGGTAAAAATTCAGGGTGTAGATCATGAGTTTTCTACCATTAAAGGTGTAATGGAAGATTTAACCGAAATAGTACTTAACCTTAAACAGGTTAGGTTTAAAAAGCAAATAGAAAACACCAATAACGAAAAGGTTACTATTACCATTGCAGATAAGGAAGTGCTTACTGCAGGCGATATTGGCAAGTTTACATCGGCGTTCCAGGTATTAAACCCGGATCTGGTTATTTGCCGCATGGATTCGAATGTAAAACTTAGGGTAGATATCACTATAGTAAAGGGCCGTGGTTATGTTCCTGCTGAGGAAAACAAGCCTTTGAACGCAGAGATTGGCCTTATTCCTATCGATTCTATCTTCACCCCGATAAAGAATGTAAGATACACCGTAGAAAACTTCCGTGTTGAACAGAAGACTGACTACGAAAAGCTTTTGTTAACCGTTACTACCGATGGTTCTATCCATCCTAAAGAAGCGTTAAAGGAAGCTGCAAAAATTCTTATCTATCACTTTGCATTGTTCTCCGATGAAAAGATTACCATTGACCTGGATAGCAAGAGCCAAAGCGAAGAATTGGATGAAAACGACCTACGTATCCGCCAATTGCTTAAAACCAAATTGGTTGACATGGACCTATCGGTACGCGCGCTTAACTGCTTAAAGGCAGCTGAAGTGTCTACCCTCGGACAATTGGTTCAATTCAATAAAAACGACCTTTTGAAGTTCCGTAACTTCGGTAAAAAATCTTTAACTGAAATTGAAGATTTGATCCGTAGTAAAGGCCTTTCATTCGGCATGACCGTTGATAAATACAGGCTTGACAGAGAATAGTTTTAAATGTTGAATGCTGAATTCTGAATGCTTAATTCAAAATTCAACATTCAAAATTCAACATTAATAAAGAAATGAGACACTTAAATAAACATAATCACCTTGGCAGAACAGCTTCGCACCGCAAAGCGTTGTTCGCTAACATGTCTGCCTCGTTGATCATACACAAAAGGATTAATACAACTGTGGCCAAAGCTAAAGCCTTAAAAATTTACTTTGAGCCCATCATTACAAAATCTAAGATTGATAGTACCCACAGCCGCAGGATGGCATTTAGCTACCTGGGCGATAAAGAAGCTGTAAAAGAGCTTTTTAGGGTAATATCTCCTAAAATTGCAACCCGCCCCGGTGGTTACACACGCATACTTAAAACAGGTGTGCGCCCCGGCGATAATTCGCAAATGTGTTTTATTGAGCTGGTAGACTTTAACGAAAACCTGCTTGGTGCTAAAAAGACCGAAGAAGGAGCTAAGAAAGGCAGCACACGCCGTGGCCGTGGTAAAAAAGGTGGTGCAACAGCCGAAGCCGGTAAAGAAAAGAAGGAAGCGGCAGCTACAGCATAGATTACTATTAGGACAAAATATAAAAACCCCGATGATGAGTCGGGGTTTTTTGTTGCACTTGCTAAATAGTTTCTGAGATTCTTCAATTCTTTCAGAATGACAAAATCTTTTAAAGTCCCTAATTTGGAGGGATTAAGGGAGGCTATACCTTTTCCACCACCACAGCAGTTCCGTATGCTAAAACCTCAGTAACGCCCTGCATTACTTCATTGGCATCGTAGCGCATAGATATAATAGCATTGCCGCCCATTTGCTGGCCGTGCTGCAGCATTTGTTCATATGCATCCTCGCGGGCTTTTTCGCACATTTCGGTGTAAATGGTAATGTTACCGCCTACCATTGCCTGAAAGCCTGCACCTATGCTGCCAAATACACTGCGAGAGCGTACTACAATGCCACGCACAATGCCTATGTTTTTAGTTATACGGTATCCGGGAATTTCTAATGCTGTTGTTACAAGTTGTTTGTCCATTTTTGTTAGGTATAAGCCCCGAAAACAATTAACGTTCGGGGTAGGTTAAAAAAAATTACTTTTGTAAATATAATACTAATCAATTATCCATGAAAAAGTCGACTGTTATCCTTTTATGGGGTGCCATTACAGGAGTTGCAAATTCATTGTTTTACCATCTTATAAATGTGCAGGATAATCCAAACAGGGGAATACAATACATTAGTTATATTATAATATTTGCAGGCCTATTAGTGGGCACTTTGCAATACCGTAAAGCCAACGAGGGGTATCTTTCGTTTGGTGAAGGATACAAGGCCGGCTTTTTAATGACGCTTGTAATTACTGTAATATCCTGCATAAGTCTGGCAATATTTTTACAAATGCATCCCGATTTCGCGGATAAAATAATAGCACAAAGCAGGGCACAGATGATAAATAGGGGTATGACATCCGAGCAAATAGATATGTCGATGTCTTATGCACGTAAGTTTATGTCGCCTACCTTTATGCTGCTTTTTGCCTTTATTGGCAGTATAATCAGCGGAGCCATCATGTCATTGCTTTCAGCAGGTATTAGCATTAGGAACAGGCCTCCGTTTACCGAAGAGGACAATAATACACCTGTTCAATAGTTTTAGGAGATATAGTATTTATGGATATTACAGTAGTTGTACCATTATTTAACGAAGCAGAATCATTGCCCGAGCTATGCAGCTGGATAGCCAGGGTTATGGATGCAAATAAGTTTAGCTACGAGGTATTGCTTACCGATGATGGCAGCAACGATGATTCGTGGAAAGTAATAGAAGGACTTTCGGCACAGAACAAAAACATAAAAGGCATAAAGTTAAGGCGCAATTATGGTAAATCGGCCGCCCTGAATGTGGCATTCGCACAGGCAGAAGGCAATGTGGTAATAACTATGGATGCCGACTTGCAGGACTCGCCTGATGAGATACCTGACCTGTACAAAATGATAACCAAAGATGGGTTCGACCTTGTATCGGGATGGAAACAAAAGCGTTACGATCCTATAACTAAAACCCTTCCTACCAAGCTGTTTAACTGGGCCACGCGTAAAATGTCGGGCATTTACCTGCACGATTTTAACTGTGGGCTAAAGGCGTATAATAAAGTAGTGGTTAAGAATGTGCAGATACATGGAGAAATGCACCGCTACATACCTGTAATTGCCAAATGGTCGGGCTTTGCCAAGATAGGAGAGAAGGTGGTAGCTCACCAAAGCCGTAAATTCGGCACCAGTAAATTTGGTATGAATCGCTTTGTAAATGGCTTTCTCGATCTGCTTTCCATATCCTTTGTAACCAGATTTGGCCGTAAACCCATGCATCTGTTTGGCCTTTTAGGTACAATAGTTTTTATGGCAGGTTTTGTAATTGCCTGCATACTTACCTACGATAAGTTTGTAAACCATATTTATAAAATGACCGACAGGCCCATATTTTATTTTGGTTTGCTGGCTATGGTGTTAGGTACGCAGTTTTTCCTGGCCGGCTTTTTAGGTGAACTTGTTTCGCAGGGCAATAACGACAGAATATCATACCAGGTAGATAAAACCGTGAATATTGGATAAGGTGGATATTAAAGAAGTAAAATTCGATTGCAGGCATTTTAGGGGCGATATACCTTGCAAGCCTAATAAGCTAAGGAATAAGCGCTGCACCTGCGATGAGTATGTACAAATAACACACAGGATATTAATTATAAAACTGGGTGCTTTAGGTGATGTAATACGCTCAACCGCCCTGTTGGTAAAGTACAGAAAGCTTTACCCTAATGCGCACATTACCTGGATAACACATTCGCCTGATATATTGCCACACGACGGAACTATTGATGTTATTGGTAAGTTTGAGTATAAGAATATATTCCCGCTTCTTTCAAAAGAGTTTGATATAGCCATTAACCTTGATAAAGATGTGGAAGCATGTACCTTGCTTGCATCGGTAAAGGCGAAAAAGAAATATGGCTTTACTTTGGAAAATGGCCACCTTGCCGGCTGTAATGCAGCGGCCGACAGGAAGATAGTTACAGGCTTGTTTGATGAGGATTCTAAAAAAAATACTGAAAGCTATCCGCAGGAGATATTTAATATTTGCGAATTAAAATTCGAAAAAGAAGAGCCTGTACTAAACGTAAATAAGGCTTTTGTAGAAAAGTGGACTGTACTAAGGCAAAAGGCAGGTGATAAAAAGATAGTGGGACTAAATACAGGCTGTGGCAAGCGTTGGCTAACCCGTTTGTGGCCCGATACCTATTGGCACGAACTGATATATAATCTTCAAAAGGCTGGGTATTATCCTGTTTTGTTGGGCGGAGCCGATGAAGATGAAAAGAACCGCAAATTTGCTGAACATACAGGAGCATATTATCCCGGTAATTTTTCTTTGGACGAATTTATAGCGCTTACCGCTAATTGCGATTTAATAGTATCGGCTGTTAGCATGATGATGCATATAGCCATAGGCCTTAAACGCCCGTTGGTGTTGTTTAACAATATCTTTAATAAGCATGAGTTCGAAATGTATGGCCGAGGCATTATTGTTGAACCTACGAGTGGTTGCGACGATTTTTATGGAAATACCTGTACCCGCGAACGCTGTTGCATGAACGATTTGCCTGTGGATGCTGTGTTTGAAGCAATAAAAAAACTCATTTGAATAGTGAATATTGAACAAGGAATAATGAATTTCCAAGTGAATACATATACCCTTTAAATTTCGATATTCAATATTCTGTATTTATTATTCGATATTAAGTTCTTATGCGGATCGCCTATTTATCTACATTTTACCCGTATCGCGGTGGCATAGCCCAGTTTAATGCTGCTTTGCTAAAGGCTTTTGGCAAAAAACATGAAGTAAAGGCATATACATTCAAAAGGCAATACCCTGAATTACTTTTCCCGGGTAAAACGCAATATGCAGGCGAAAAGGATTCTGCAGAGGATGTAGGAGCAACCCGGGTGCTTGATACTATCAATCCGTTTACATACGGAAGCACTGCAAAAACTATTATGCAGTTTAAGCCCGATATAATGATTACCAAGTACTGGATGCCTTTCTTCTCTCCTGCATTAGGTACGGTGGCTAAATCTTTAAAAAAGAAAGGTGTAGTAAACGTGGCAGTGCTTGATAATGTAATTCCGCATGAGAAAAAGTTTTACGATAAAATACTTACCCGCTATTTCCTCAATAACTATCATGCTTTTGTAGCAATGAGTCAGAGTGTGGCAGATGATTTGCTAACGTTTAAACCTAACGCTAAGTATGCTCTGCATCCACACCCGATATTCGATTTTGGAACGCCTGTAAGCAAAAAGGAAGCCAAGGATAGGTTAGGATTAGAAGAAAACACCAATTACATATTGTTTTTTGGGTTTATCCGCCGTTATAAGGGGCTGGATATGCTATTGGAGGCTATGGCCGATGCACGAATAAAGAATAAAAACCTGAAAGTTATTGTTGCCGGAGAATACTACGAAGATGGCTCCTTTTATGAAAATAAGATAAAAGAGCACGGCATAGAAGAGAAGGTGGTACTGCGCACTGACTATATACCATCAGAAATGGTGAAATATTATTTCTGTGCCTGTGATATGGTTGTACAACCTTACCGCAGCGCCACACAAAGCGGGGTTACCCAAATAGCATATCACTTCGAAAAGCCTATGCTGGTAACCGATGTAGGGGGACTATCGGAGATAGTACCAAATGGTAAAGCAGGCTATGTTATTGAGCCCAAGCCATCTGCTATTGCTGATGCTTTATCCGATTTTTACGATAATGCCCGCGAAGCAGCATTTTGTGCAGCCGTTGCAAATGAAAAAAAACGTTTTCAATGGGATTCGTTTGCTGCTGCCATAGAAGATTTGTACAGGCAGGTAAAAGCCTAAGCCGAAAGCAACTTCTTAACCATCTCCGAAATAGCTTTGCCTTCTGCTTTGCCAGCTAATTGCTTGCTGGCTACACCCATTACTTTACCCATATCGGCCATAGAGGATGCGCCTACAGAAGTGATGACCGATTTAATTGCGGCTTCCAGTTCTTCAGCGCCCATTTGTTTAGGCAAAAAGCTTTCTATAACAGATGCCTGGAAAAGCTCAATCTCTTCAAGCTCGGGGCGGTTTTGAGATTTGTATATATCGGCCGTTTCTTTGCGCTGCTTTACCATTTTCATCATAGCTTTCATTTCAGCATCATCGCTGGTGCCTTTCTCAGATGATTTAAGCAACAATATTTCTGATTTTATAGCACGCAATGCATCTAATTTTTTGGTGTCTTTAGCCAGCATTGCGGCTTTTATATCGGTGTTTACTTTTTCTTCTAAGTTCATTTAATTCAAAATTATTATAGTGGATCTTTTAAATATTTAATTGTCTCCAGTGGGTTAGGGGAGGAGAACACCGTATTGCCGGCCACCAATACGTCTGCACCTGCGCGAACAAGCGGAAGCGCATTATCAAGGTCAACTCCGCCATCTACTTCTATTTTAGCTTTAGAACCTGTGGTTTTAATAAGTTCTTTTAAGCTCAAAATCTTATTAAAGGTATGTTCAATAAACTTTTGGCCTCCAAAGCCAGGGTTAACCGACATAACCAGTACAATGTTTACATCATTAATAATATCCTCTAAAAAATGGATAGGAGTATGCGGGTTTATGGCAACACCTGCCTTCATTCCATGATGTTTTATGTTGTGTATTGTGCGGTGCAAGTGCGTACATGCCTCAAAGTGTACACTAATATTATCAGCCCCCACTTTCTTAAATTCTTCAATATAATGGTCAGCATCTTTAATCATTAGGTGAACATCCAAAGGCTTTTTTGAATGTTGCTTGATTGCTTTAACTACCGGAAAGCCAAAAGATATATTGGGTACAAATACACCATCCATAATGTCTACGTGTATCCAGTCGGCCGGGCTGCCGTTTATCATTTCAATATCCTTTTTTAGATTGCTAAAGTCGGCTGATAGTATGGAAGGAGCCACCATTGTTTCTGGCATATAGGTAGATAAAGTGATGAGTAGCAAAGGTAAGAATAATACTTGTCGAATGGTTTTTATATTGGGTATGCTTTTTAGTTAAATTAGCACTATTAATCAAAAAATATTCATTATGAAACGTACAGCAACAGCTAACTGGCAAGGTTCGGGTAAAGATGGCAAAGGCGCGCTTACTACCCAAAGCACCATACTTAATAAAACACAATATTCGTATAACAGCAGGTTTGAAAATGGCCCGGGAACTAATCCCGAGGAACTTATAGCCGCAGCACATGCAGGATGTTTTACCATGAAGCTTACCTTTGCATTGGCTGCCGCAGGTTTCAAGTCCGAATCTATTGAAACAAGTTGTGATATTACCCTTGATAATGGAGCTATTACCAGTTCTCACCTTGTGGTTAAAGCTAAAGTACCCGGTATAACTAAGGATGCTTTTGATGCAGTTGCCGCCGATGCAAAGGCAAATTGCCCTATATCCAAGCTATTAAACACCAATATAACGATGGATGCCACACTGGCATAACGCAAGGTTAAAATATCCATTGAAATAGCCAGGAAGCGATTTATAATAGATGCAGCGCAATAGTTTCAGAAATCATTTCTTATTACTTGCTGCATTAACTGTACTGTGGATTGCAATGATAATTATTGCAAACCCCATTGGTAATTTTCCGCTTAACGATGACTGGATGTACGCCCGGTCGGTTTTTTATTTTATAACGCAAGGAAAGTACAAAGTCACAGAATCATATTCCCCGGTTTTAATAAGCCAAGTATGGTGGGGTACACTTTTTTGCCTATTTAAAGGTTTTTCATTCACCACTCTGCGCATATCTACATTGGTACTTGGGTTAATTGGTATATACTTTTTCTATTTTCTGGTTAATAGTCTTACTGCGAATAGAAAGCTTTCTTTTTTCAGCGCTTTGTTATTACTGATAAACCCGCTTTATTTTTCACTATCGAATAGCTTTATGACAGATGTGCCGTTTCTTTCTCTGTTATTAATCTCGGTATACTTCTTTTGTAAAGCAATTCAAACAAAGCAGCGGAACTATATTGTGATTGGAACAGTGTTTTCTGTTCTTGCAACACTTATCCGTCAATTGGGTGTTGTAATTCCGTTAGCGTATGCAGTTGTTGCAATAATAGAGAAGAATCAAACCCTTAAACAGAAGACAAAGCACTTTATTCCGCTACTTATAACAGTGTCGGCACTAATTTTGGCACTGGTATGGTTAAACAATATTCCTCGTTCCGGAATTATGTTTTTTCAATCAGATTCGGCTCAACCATTGCTCAATTCTATATTTCCTAAAATATACACCCGTACCGGGTATGTATTAATTTATTCGGGCATATTCCTTTTTCCGATGCTTTTATTTATTACAAAAGAATCGTTTGAAAATTTGACCTCGTTCCACAAAAGGATTTTGTGTGGGCTTATTGTTTTAATTATTCCTTCATTTATTTCTGTGTATAATCATTTCCCTTGCGCCAATATGGTGAATAATGGATACATAGGCCCCAATACCTTATGGGATAGCTATATTTTACACGCCCCTGATGCATATAATTTCTCCGCAGGCGTACTTTTAACAATCTTTTTATTGGGATGTATAGGCGCTGTTTTAATACTTGTTAATATATATGCGACTGCTATTACAGTTTTCAAACACTATAAAAGTCCTGGTGTTTCGTTTCCTACAACTGCACCCAAGCTGCTTTTTGTTTTTTTATGCTTGCTTGGGTATTGCTTATTAATATTTCCTCCCAAGTTTTATTTTGACAGATACATATTACCTTGCATCCCTATGATATGGATAATTATTTGTCACGATAAGATAAGTTATTCAGGCGGCAGAATTCCGGTTTATGCCTTTACATCAATTTACCTTTTGGCAATACTATACTTTACAACTTTAGGCACGCACGATTGGTTAGAATGGAACCGGGCAAGGTGGAAAGGAGTTGAATATCTTACTAAGGAGAAAAGCATTCCTGCAGATACAATAGAGGCAGGATATGAAGCTAATGGCTGGCTATTGGGTGGTGAGTTTTCTAAGCACAAGGATAAAACATGGTGGTTTGTTTATTACAATAAATATATGATTGCTAAGAGCAATGTTAAAGACTACAAGGTTATAAAACAGTTTTATTACACCAATTATTTCCCTTATGAACAGAGAAGCATTTTAGTATTGCAAAGAACAGGTGAAATGCCTACTAGGAAAACCTTGGAGCAAGCACCAAATCCTTAGTGCCATGCTTGTAAGAATAAAATCCTGTACCCGATTTAACGCCTAAATCGCCTGCGGTAACCATGTTTACCAATAGTGGACAAGGTGCATATTTTTGATTACCCAGGCCTTCGTAAAGCACTCGTAAGATAGCGAGGCAAACATCTAAGCCAATAAAATCGGCCAATTGCAGCGGACCCATAGGGTGGGCCATACCCAGTTTCATAACGGTATCTATTTCCGAAACGCCTGCAACACCTTCATATAAAGCATATACAGCTTCGTTTATCATAGGCATTAATATACGATTGGCTACAAAACCCGGGTAATCGTTTACCTCAACCGGAGTTTTGCCCAATTTTTTAGATAAATCCATGACCAATGTGGTTATTTCATCTGATGTATTGTAACCGCGTATTACTTCTACCAATTTCATTAAAGGCACAGGGTTCATAAAGTGCATGCCAATTACTTTATCGGCACGCTTTGTTTGTGCACCAATAAGGGTAATAGATATAGATGATGTGTTTGTTGCTAAAATAGTTTCGGGGGCACAAATTTTATCAAGGTCGCTAAATAGCTTAAACTTTATCGATGGGTTTTCTGTAGCGGCTTCTACCACAAGTTGGCAATTCTTTACTCCATCTGCAAGTTGGGTATGCGTAGTTATGTTCTTTAAAGTGTTGGCTTTTAATTCTTCACTTATAGAGCCTTTTGCAACCATCCTGTCAAGGTTTTTGCTAATGGTAGCAATGCCTTTATCCAAAGCAGCCTGGCTAATATCTATAAGAGATACTTTGTAATCGTGTTGTGCAAAAGTGTGGGCTATACCATTACCCATAGTACCTGAACCAATAACTGCTATGTTTTTCATAGAATGAATTTTGTGCAAAGTAAATATAAATTGCGAATTAAAAATTACGAATTACGAACCGGGAAAATAGAAAACTCTTAATTACTTTGAGATTCCTTTAATAGCACCTTTATATCGCTTATCATGTGGGCCACATCGGCCGAATCGGTACCATGGTAAAAGCCACGTATACGGTGTTGGGCATCTATTAGTGTCATGTTTTCAGTATGTACAAAATTTTTGCCATCGCCGGTATCTACGGCTGCATAGTACGATTTCCATGCAAGGTGATAAATACTATCCCTATTGCCGGTTAAAAAATACCATTGGTAGGGTATGGCATCATGTAGTTTGGCATATTCAGCCAGTACAGGCACGGTATCACGCTTTGGGTCTACTGTGTACGATATAAATTTAACCTGTGGGTTATTCGCAAAGGCCTTGGTGGCCATTTCCAATTCATAATTCATTTTTTTGCAAATTCCGGGGCAGGTGGCGAAGAAGAAGTTAGCAACAAATACTTTATTCCTAAAGCTATCCAGTGTAATAGCTTGCCCCATTTGGTCGGTAAGCTTAAAGTTAAGTATAGTATGGTAGTCGGTATCTTTAGTTATGGCATTATATTCTTTTGGCCCGTAAAAAGGCAGCGCGCTATATGGTTTATGTGGCTTGTTTTGCGAAAGCTTAAAGGCTACCGCAAGCACCCCGATAGCAATAGTAAGCAATACAAAATTAAGTATATACGTTTTAGAGTATCCAGCCATAGCCTTAGCATTATTTTTCGCGCTGCAAAGATAGGCTATTTGCTATATTTGTTATCTATTTAAACCGCTTTTATGAAAGATGCATTTATAGTAAACGGGGTACGTACCCCAATAGGTAATTTTGGTGGAACACTGGCGGCAGTGCGCCCTGATGATTTGGCCGCTCTTGTTATAAAAAAACTGGTTGAGAAGAATCCATCGCTGGATACCAAAGCCATAGAAGATGTAATACTGGGTTGTGCCAATCAGGCAGGCGAAGATAACCGCAATGTGGCGCGTATGGCTTTGTTGCTTGCGGGGGTACCTTACACAGTTCCCGGTGAAACGGTTAACAGGCTTTGTGCTTCGGGGTTATCGGCTGCCATAAACGGAGCAAGGGCAATACATGCAGGCGATGCAGATGTAATTATAGCCGGTGGGGTAGAGAATATGACCCGTGGCCCATGGGTGATATCTAAGGCATCTTCACCTTTTGGGCGTGATTCGCAAATGTTTGATTCCAGTTTTGGGTGGAGGTTCATCAATCCTAAAATGCAGGAATTGTATGGTACCGATAGTATGGGCGATACCGCAGAAAACGTAGCAGAATTATATAAGATAAATCGCGAGGACCAGGATAAATTTGCGTTGGCATCGCAACAAAAGGCTGCTAAAGCAAAAACAGCAGGACGTTTTAAGAAAGAAATAATTAATGTAGAAATTGCTCAAAAAAAAGGTGATCCAAAAATATTTGCAGAAGATGAGTTTATAAAACCAGCTACAACTATAGTGGCGTTGAGTGGCTTAAAACCTGCATTCCGTAAAAATGGTACAGTTACTGCTGGTAATTCATCCGGGTTAAATGATGGTGCCGCTGCATTGTTATTAGCATCAGAAGAGGGATTAAAAAAGCATTCCTTAAAGCCATTGGCACGCATAGTATCTATGGGTGTGGTGGGAATAGAGCCACGCATTATGGGCATTGGCCCGGTAGAAGCAAGTAATAAGGCGTTGAAAAAAGCAGGATTAACATTTAAAGATATTGATGTAATAGAACTTAATGAAGCCTTCGCGGCACAAAGCCTTGCATGTATAAGGCAATGGGGCTTAAAAGATGATGATGCCCGAATTAACCCGAATGGAGGAGCAATTGCGATAGGCCATCCGCTGGGAATGAGTGGTGCAAGGATATTGCTATCGGCAGCTATTGAATTGCATGAACAAAACAAGCGCTATGCCCTTGTTACCATGTGTATTGGGGTAGGGCAGGGCTATGCTGTGGTAATTGAAAGGGTTTAAAACAGAATCATGAATATCGAACAAGGAATATCGAATCATAAAGTGAATAAAAGCCGAAATACTTCGAAATTCAGTATTTAATAAGGTATGCCAACCATCCGCCCCAACGCATCCAAACAAATAGATAGAGCTTTTACAGGTTTTACCGGCTTTCAAAAGCAATATTCTATTCACCTGCGTAAGTTGGTGCATAAAGCTATACCCGATATTAAAGAAGACTGGAAATGGGGCCCAAACTTTAACTCAAACGGCATGGTTTGCGGGATATGGGGGTTTAAAGATCACGTTAAGCTGGTGTTTTTTAAGGGTAGTCTGATGAGTGATAAACACAAACTATTTGCCCATGGCATGAATAACCAGGGCAACCGTAGTATTCACTTTACCGCAGGAGATAAGATAGACGACAAAAAAATTATTGAATATTTTAAGGAAGCTGCAACCATTAATAAAAAGGGACTAAAGCCGGTAAAGAAAAAGATTGTAGTTAAAGTTCCGGCGGAACTGGCAAAAGCTTTGGCTAAAGACAAAGCTGCTAAAGCTTATTTCGATAGTTTAGCTCCATCGCACCGCCGTGAGTATGCAGAATATATTGAACAAGCCAAACAAGCCGAAACCCGCGAACGCAGGCTAATTAAAACAATGAGCATGCTTGCCGATAAAATGAAACTGAACGAAAAATACAATAAGTGAAAAGTTCCTAAAGTTTATAAGGTTCATAAAGAAAAGCCCAATGAAACTTTATAACTTGACGAACATTACAAACTTTATAAACTGAAAAAATGATTTACGAATTTAACGGATACCGCCCTGTAGTGCATAAATCGAGCTATGTGCACCCACAGGCTTGTGTAACAGGTAATGTTATAATAGGTAAGGATGTTTACATAGGCCCTGGGGCTGCTGTTCGTGGCGATTGGGGCGAGATAGTTATAAAAGATGGCTGCAATGTGCAGGAAAACTGTACGGTACATATGTTTCCGGGGATAACTATTGTGCTGGAGGAGAACTCCCATATAGGCCATGGTGCCATAATACATGGTGCCCACATTGGTAAGGATGTATTGGTGGGTATGAATGCCGTAGTAATGGATAAAGTAAGTGTAGGCGAGGGCAGCATAATAGGTTCATTAACCTTTGTGCCCGAAGGAATGATAATACCACCCCGAAAAGTAGTAGTGGGTAGCCCTGCCAAAATAGTGAAGGATGTAAGCGACGAAATGCTGGCATGGAAAAAGGAAGGAACCCTTATTTATCAACAGTTGCCAAAAGACCTGTTTAATACCCTAAAACCCTGCGAACCCTTGCGCACAGTGCCTAAATTCAGGCGCAAGCAGGCTGTGTTTTTCCGCAACTGGAAGGAAAATAAGTAGACATTTTGCAGGTTTTTAATTTGTTTAAAAAAAGGTGTATCCTTTTTTAATATGCTGACGTACAAGTAAATGTTAAAGAAAATATATATACTTGTAATTAGAAACGCAACCCACAGAATATAGAACAGATAAAACTACTAAACCATGAGCCCGGAACAATACCAAAGAATTACGGCCGACCTTATGTCGAAAAACAGAATATGGGGAGTGTTTGGAATAATGCTCTTCTTTATTTTACTTGCAAGTATAGTATTCATCTTTTAAGAATAGACCCGCACTAACAAGCCTTTACCACAACCTTTGCAGGTTATCCCACAACAAGTTTCAATTAAAATTTAGTTAGCAGATATAAGCTGTTCGCGGATGGCATACATAACAAGCCCGGCAGTATTGCTAATACCCAGTTTGCTCATTATGTTTTTACGATGGGTAGTAACCGTATGTACGCTCAAAAATATTTTATCCGCTATTTCCTGATTAGAATAACCTTCGGCTATATATCGTATTATTTCTATTTCTCTTTCGCTAATGTTCATTCCGCCGCAATATGCATATACAGGGCAGGTAACGGGCAACTCGCTTTTACGTCCGCTAATAAGTGCTTCTACAATTTGGCCGCATAAAAAGCGTTCGCCTTTTGCTGTTTTATAAATAGCCTCGGTAACTTCTTCCTTATCGCAATGCAACATAAGGTAGCTGGTTACACCCTGTTCCAGTATTTTGGTAATAACCTGTTTGGGTTGAGGGGTGTTAAGCGCCAGTATTTGTATTGAAGGGTTAATAGCCTTCATCTGTTGTATTATTTCGGGCTTAAATTGTATAGTAGAAAGGTCGAGTATAGCAACGTTGGCTTTGCTTAAAAGCAGTTGTTCAAAGAGTTCGTTATCGGTAGTGGCTTCCGAAACAAGTTTAAAATCTTTACAGTCGGCAACCAGTCCTTCCAGTCCTTTTTTTAGCAGATAATTGCCGCCTGCTGTGATGATTTTTATTTTGTTCATGTAGGGAGTACTTTGTTAACGGAGCAAATGTATACAAAAGCAATGTAATTTTCTACCCATTTTTAGGTATTTAGCAATAAATACTACAAAATGGGTATTACTTTTTCACTAAAAGTGCCACATTCTCAACATGCGAGGTATGTGGAAACATATCTACGGGTTGTATCTTTTTAACGGCATATTTTTCCGTCATCAGGCCTATATCACGGGCTTGCGTAGATGGATTGCAGCTTATATATACAATTTTTTGCGGAGCCAGTTTTAGCAAATCTCCAACCGTATCGGGGTGCATACCAATACGTGGTGGGTCGGTTATAATGGCATCGGGAATGCCGTTATGCCTGCAAAAGTCCTCACTCAGCATAAATTGCATATCGCCGGCAAAAAACTCAGCATTTTTAATATTGTTTATTTCAGCATTTACACGGGCATCAACCACAGCTTGTTTTACGCTTTCTATTCCAACTACCCTTTGTACTTCTCCGGCTATAAAGCTGGCAATGGTGCCACAGCCGGTGTATAAGTCGAATACGTTTTCATTGCCTTTAAATTCGGCAAAATTGCTTGCAATGCTGTATAGTTTATTGGCTTGATCTGTATTGGTCTGGAAGAAAGATTGGGGCGAAATCCTGAAACTTAGCTCTTTACCGTTTTTAAGTTTCATTTTCTCGGTAATATAGCCATCACCCGAAAAGGTTTGCATCTCCAGGTCGTACAGGCTATCGTTCTTTTTGCCGTTTATAGTATAAGTTATAGTAGTTACCTGCGGAAAGGTTTTTTGTATGTGGTTAAGCAACTTTTCGCGCATCATCCTATTGTTTTCAAAAAATGCAACCATCACCATTACCTGTCCATCGCTGGTAGTACGTACCATAAGGTTACGTAAAAAGCCTTCCTGTGCACGTAAATCGAAAAAGGGCAGCCTGTTTTTAATAGCATAATCACGCACGGCAAGCCTTATAGCATTAGATGGTTCGGGCTGCAGATGACATTCCTTAATATCTATAACCTTATCAAATAGCTTGGGTACATGGAAACCTAAGCCCGGCTGGCCAAAGTTGTTTTCATTGCCCATTTCTTCGTGCGTAAGCCAGCGCTTGGAAGAAAAGGTATACTCAAGTTTATTGCGGTAATGGTATATTTTATCCGAACCTACAATAGGCAACACTTCTTCAATAGTTACGCCTGCAATACGTTTAAAAGCTTCTATTACCTGCTTTTGTTTAAGCGAAAGTTGGGCAGTATAATCCAGGTTTTGCCAGCTACAGCCACCACAAACACCAAAATGCTGGCATACATGTGGTATTCGGTTTGGAGATGGTTTTTTTAAAGTGATTAACTTGCCTTCGGCATGTTTCTTTTTAAGGCGGGTTATTTCAATATCGGCAATATCGCCGGGTACAAGGCCCTTTACAAATACTACACGGCCATTATGGCGCAATACTGCTTTGCCTTCGTCGCTTATATCATAAGCCTCTATATTTTCTACAAACTCTTTATTCATATTTCTGTAATGGCGGCAAATATCGTAAAACAAATGCTTTGTAAGCTAAGTTTGGCTCAAACTCCCGAAGGGGTTTAATTATCGGTTGGATGTGACCCTGAACCAAGTTCAGGGTGACAACATAGCCTACTTAGTCATGCTGAACTTGTTTCAGCATCCCATCACTTCTCTGTATAGTAGGGGTTTGGGGCAGAACTATTTATATTCCCTCATATTCCTAACTTTGCTTAATAAACAAACGCTATGAAAACCATCACATCAAAACATACAGCGGAGGAGCTAATTGGGCTCGAAGAAAAGTACGGAGCACATAACTATCACCCTTTGGCGGTGGTGCTGGAGAGGGGAGAAGGTGTATACGTATGGGATGTAAATGGCAAACAATATTTCGATTTTCTTTCGGCATATTCGGCAGTTAACCAGGGGCATTGCCATCCTAAAATTGTTAAGGCGTTGGTAGATCAGGCAAGTAAACTGGCTTTAACATCAAGAGCATTTTATAATGATTCGTTGGGGGAGTACGAAAAATTTGTGACGAAATATTTTGGATACGATAAGGTATTGCCTATGAATACAGGCGCCGAAGGGGTAGAGACTGCCCTGAAGCTGTGTCGCAAATGGGGATATAAAAAGAAAAAGATTGCTGAAAACAAAGTGAAAATACTGGCATGCGAAGGCAACTTTCATGGGCGTACCATTACCATAATTTCTATGAGTAATGACCCTGAATCGCGCAACGAGTATGGGCCATACACCCCTGGAATAGAACTAATACCGTATAACAACATTGATGCACTAAAAAAAGCTTTGCAAGACCCTAATGTGGCAGGCTTTTTAGTAGAGCCCATACAAGGCGAAGCAGGGGTGATGGTGCCCGATGCAGGTTATCTGGCTGCTGCCGCTGAGTTATGCCGCAAAGCCAATGTATTGTTTATTGCCGATGAGGTGCAAACAGGTATTGCCCGCACCGGCAAGCTATTGGCATGCGACCATGAACGTGTAAGGCCCGATATTTTAATATTAGGTAAAGCGCTTTCGGGTGGGATGTATCCTGTGTCTGCTGTATTGGCCGATGATGAAATAATGCTCTGCATAAAGCCCGGCGAGCATGGTTCTACCTTTGGGGGCAACCCATTGGCTGCACGTATTGCCATTGCAGCACTTAATGTAATAAGCGATGAAAAACTGGCCGATAATGCTGCAGCAATGGGTGAAATATTACGTAGCGAATTAAAAAAGATAAAATCGGATAGGGTAACGGCAGTGCGTGGCAAAGGCTTGCTTAACGCTATAGTTATAAAGCCCATGAATGGCAAAACAGCCTGGGATGTATGCCTTGCCCTGCGCGATAATGGTCTATTAGCGAAACCTACCCATAACGACATTATACGTTTTGCTCCTCCGCTGGTAATAAACAAAGAACAGATACTTGAGGCGGTAGGGATAATTAGGAGGACTGTTGAGTCTTTTAGTTAAGAGTTAAGAAGTAATAATAAACCAACTAAATAAATGAAAGCCGCACTACTTCTAATCTGTTTTGTACTTTTTTCTTGTTTGACATTTGCTTCAAAAGGAATTCCCAATCTTAAAAATGATAGCGCGAGTATAAAACTTACCGAATATAGGACAATAGAACAGAACAAGGAGATTAATAGGTTAGAAAGTACAATCGATGAAATGAAAAAGCAATCTTTTCAAAAAGAGAAGGATGCATATCAATTAAATAATGACAGAATTGGAAATTACCTGACATTTACTGGAGTAATCGCCACGATTTTTGGGTTGATTATTGCCCTAGGCGGGATTTTTATAGCTTTTGAAAGCATAAAGTCTCAGCGTACCAAAGATGAAGCAATAAGAACACTTGAAGGGGCTAAAAAATACGTGGAAGACAAGAAAGAAGCGTTTAATAAGATTGTAGATGATAAATCAAATGAAATTTCTTTGGAATATAAAAAAATAGTTACACTATTTAAAGAGCAACTGATAAACGATATAGATAAGGAAACTCAAAATGTGAAAGAAATGGCTTCAAAAAAAACACGTGAGATAGAGCAGTTTAACGTTGCACAAAAGTCAAATAAAGCGGTCGAAGATTTACAAAGAAGGATAGAATTTTTTGAAAACATTGGAATTCCAGACGATCCTTTAATACTATTATCAAAGGCCAAGCTATTAAGTGAAAAAAATAAACACGCAGAAGCTATTGAACTTTTGAAAAAAGCTGAAAGTATCGCACCTGATAATTCTTCTGTTTTTTGGCAATTTGGATGGGCATACTCCTCTCTTTCAAATTCTAAAGAAGCCATTAATAATTACAGCAAATGCATTGCTCTTGATACTAACAACCACAGCGCTTATAACAATAGGGGAGTAGAGTACGGAAAAGTTGAAAAGCATTACGAAGCGCTAAAGGAATTCGACAAGGCTATCGAACTTTTACCGACCGAAAAATTATATTATAGAAATAAAGCGCAAACCTTTGTTAAATTGAAAAGTCCAGAAGATGTATTAAATACATACAAACAGGTTTTGGAAATGGACAAGAAGGATCCTGAAAGCTATAATAATATAATCTCGTTTCTTAGTGATCAAGGTAGAGAAATAGAAACCTTAGATTATTACGATAAAGCAATTAATAATATTGAGGAAAAAAAGTATGAGTATAATAATTGGAAGGCGCATGCTCTTAGCCGTTTAGGACGAGAAAAAGAAGCTGTCAAGATTTTTGAAAACTTGATAGATGCAAAGTTTAATCAAGAAGATTGCTATTTGTCTATTGCACGCATTAAGTATGAAGAAGGTAAGCGGGAAGAAGCGATAAAAATAATAGATAAGGCACTAACCTTGAATAGGCAAAATTGGCAGCTATATATCAGTAAAGCTGAATATCAAATTGAACAGGATTTTAAAAAGGCAATAGAGACAATTGAAGAGGGAATTGCACAAATAAAGGATGAAGCTATTTTTTATATGGCTGCAAGATTATTGTCAAAAGCTGGCCACGACGATGAGGTAAAGAAGTATTTTGAAAGAGCTCTTGAAGTAATTGATAAGAAAATAACACCAAAAACTTCGGTAGATACTTTAAATTATTTCGAAGGGCTTATAATTGTAGAAAGGTATAAGGATGCAAGAGAGTTCATTACCAAACATCCAGTTGATGCAAGTTCTGCTTATTATCGCATGATAATGAACTATATCGATGCTGTTTTACGATCAATTGAAAGTCCAGACTTTAATATTGAGTCAGCAATCTCTTCAATACCTTATGAAATATTGAAAGAGGGTGACATGAAATGGAGTTTTTATGATTTAGTAGCAAGCTTAAAAAGAATTAAGTATAAAAAAGTAAAAATTGTCGAAAGTGCTATAAAAGTGATAGAAACTAAATATTAAATTACATATATTAAATAAATTGTGTAAATTTGCTTTACGTTCTTTGCGTGGTTGTTTTCTTGGCGGACTTTGCGGTTAGGTATTAGAAAAGTGTGTGGTTTGGTTTATGAGTTCATACTGTGTGCAACCGTGTGCATAATAGAGGTATGCACCATCACTAAAATGATAGTTATCAGCAGATTGTGAAAATAAAATCCAAAATGTTGGTAGCCCCTCTTTTTCTCCCCAAGCGGGGAGACAGTACAAGATGCGACCTCGACTTATGCCTATTATAATGGCAAAAGTAGCGCCCTCCCACTTTAGGGGAGGGTATGGAGTGGGGTCAGGGGTGGTAACCCATAAGTTTTCTGATAATCAATATGAAAAAGGGTTATCAAGGGTTCTCACTTTTAATGCTAATGTTTATAAGTGTTAGCATTTTGTGGAATGTTTTTTCTTTATATTTACACCATTATGAAGCCTACACTACCCATACTAATCGTTTTAGCATTACCTTTAGCTCTATCGGCGCAGGTAACCATAAAAGATGTTGAGAACTTTGAAATAGGCACCTCACTCAACTTTCAGCAATGCGACACTGTGGGAGTTAAGCCGGGTTTTACCGGTGCCAAACAAACCTGGGATTTTTCTACCTTAACGCCTACAAAGGTTTCGCAGGAGGATATTGTTAGTCCCGAAAGTACTCCTTACGGTACTATTTTTCCTAAGGCCAATATGGTAGAAAAGAATAGTGATAAAACCTATGTGTATGTTGATAAGGAAGACCAGTTAAGCTATCTGGTAGGCTTTGTATCCGAAAATCCTAAAACTAAAATAGAATACCACAAACCCATAGTATTTGCAAAACGCCCTGTTAATTTCGGAGGAACTAATTCTTATCCGTTTACCAGCCAAATGGTAAGTAATAGTATGAAGTTTAGTGGCAGTGGAATGATGACTATAGCTGCTGATGCTTATGGTACGCTTACCTTACCAGGGAAGAAGAAATACAGCAACGTGTTACGTATAAAAATAACCCAAAAAGAAAAAGATACCTTATTGCAGTACAAGTCGGTAACCCAAATGTTAGTTACCACGTATGTATGGTTTGACGAGAAACATAAGTCGGCTTTGTTACGAATAAGTACTACAAGTTCACCTACTTACAACAGCAAAAGCGTGGAGTACCTTTTGGATGAAGAAGATAATAAGCATTAAGAAATTTGAGTATGAGGAAAATAGTACTATTAATACCGGTTATTGCGCTGCTGGCTTCGTGCAAACAGCATACGGAAGATGTTAACAAGGTAGGTAAATCAGATACAGTGGTGCACACCAGGCTTGTAATTGGCCTTGCATCGGATACAAACAGGCATAATTTTACAGATGATAACGGCAAGCGCCAGGGATACTGGATTATAACTAACAAAACAGCAAACTTACCCGGGTACGATGAAAATGCTAAGGTAGAAGAGGGGGCTTACCAGGATGGTATGAAAGAAGGCCAGTGGATTGAATACAATGCCGACGGAAGTGTTAAAAGCACTATTGCTTACAAAAACGACCAGCCAATTAATTAGTTTATTTAAAGGGTTTAGGCTTAAACCCTAATGCCAATAACCAGAACATCATCTACTTGTTCTAGTTTACCTTTCCAATTTTCAAAAGCGGTATTCAGTTCTTGTTTTTGTTGTTGCATGTCTGCTTTCGAAAGGCTTATAAGTATATCCTGAAACTGCTTGTATTTAAACTTTTTGCCTTTCGGGCCTCCAAATTGGTCGGCAAAGCCATCGGTAAACAGGTAAAAGGTATTTCCTTTTACCAAAGGTATTTCCTGCATGGTAAAAGGCTTTTGCCCATCGTGTTTACCAATAGGCTGCTTATCGGGCGATACTTCTACCAATGCACCGCCTACATTATACCATAAAGGTATATTAGCGCCGCTCCATTGTAGCTTTATTGGGCTATTAGCTAATGGCTGATAGCCAATGGCGGCTAAAGATATATCCATGCCATCCATCACATTGGTTTCGTTCTTTTCTCCTAAGTGGTCACGATGCGAAAAGGTTTCAATTACAAGCTCTCTAACCTTGTCCAGTATTTTGCCTGTATCGGTAATGCCAAACTCTTTTACAGCCCTGTTAAGTGCGTTGCTGCACACTACACTTACCATTGCCCCCGGTACACCATGCCCGGTGCTGTCGGCGGCGGCAATAAAAATGGTGTCGTTTAGTTTTTCAAACCAATAAAAATCTCCGGCTACAATGTCTTTGGGTTTATATAATACAAACGATTCGGGCAGTTGTTTGGTAATCTCCGTTATAGGAGGTAAAATAGCGTCTTGCAGTCTTTTGGCGTAGTTTATAGAGTCTACTATTTCTTTGTTCTTTTCTTCAACCAAAAGCTTTTGTTGTTCCACTACCATCTTCTGCATTTCTATTTGCCCCTTTTGTTTACGTGTGGTTTTTAAGGAACGAAAGATTGTAATAGCCAAAATAACCACAGCTAATGCAATAGCGCCAATAAGTAGGATAAGCAGACGTTGCCTGGTGCTTTCAGCAGATGCCAGGGCAGCATTTTTGTTATCGTTAGCTTTTTGCAGTTCTATTTGTTTGTCAAATTCTCCTTTGGCTTCAAGCCTTCCAACTTCGCGGTTGTTATCCTGGTTATTAATAGTGTCTTCTAATTCACGGCATTTAACCGACATAGCATATGCATTATGCCAATCGTTCAGCCCACGATATGAATTGCTAAGGTCATTATATATCTTCATATTCGTTTTCATAATACCAAGTACTAAGCCACTATCCAACGACTGCCTTAAATAAGGAATAGCCTTTTTATATTGTTTTTGAGAATTATATGCTTCGCCAATAGAACCAAGGATTTCAACGATTCTTTGTTTGCTTTCAATTTCAATTGCAATTTTAAGGGCAGCAAAATAATACGACATGCAGGTAGTGTCGGTGCCACCTTTCATAAACCTGTACGTATTGCCAATAGTGGTAAGGTCGGTAACCTGTAAATATTTATCGTCTAGTTCTTTGCCAATTTTAAGGGCATCCTGCAAGCAGCTTAATGCTTCCCGGGTTTTGTTCATATTATTGTACGCATTAGCCAGGTTGCCTTGGTTTAGAGCCACTCCACGTTTATTGCCCAGGGCTTCTTCCTGTTTTATAGCTTCTAAAAAATTGTCGCAGGCTTTTTTGTAGTCGCCCATATCTTCGTAAATAACGCCCAGGTTACCCGTTACCTTGGCAATGTTTACCATATCTCCAAGCTCCCTATCAATTTTAAGGCCACGCAAAAAATAATCCAGCGCCTTCGGAAAGTCGCTTTGTTGGGCATAAATAATACCGATGTTATTATTGTTTATGGCTTCACCTTGTTTGTTGCCAATTTCAATTGATGTTTGCAGGGCATCGGAAAAATATTCCATCGATTTAGAATAATCGCCTGTCATGCCATAAATATTGCCAATAGTGCTCATTACCATGCCAACGTCCTTTTTATCTCCCAGGTCGGTAAATATTTTAAGGGCCTTATGCTCGTAATCCAGGGCTTTGTCATTTTCGCCCATTTGCATAAAAGCTGTTCCTTTATCTGTATAAGCATTTGCCAGGCCTTTTTGGTAATTAAGCCGAATTGAAAGCGCCTCAATTGAATCCGCGGTTTCTAAGGATGCTTTTACATTTCCCATATTGTAATAGCATTCGCCTATTGCGGTAAGATGCTTGACCTTATTAGTATCAGGCTTATCCTTTTGTATGAGAGATAAAAGGGAATCTATTTTATGATGAGGGTTATCGGCAAAAGAGGAATTGAATACAAAAAGAAGCAAGAAAGCAGCTAACCGCATTCCTTTCGATAAAACGAGTTTTGGAAATAATATGGGGTTAATCGGGCTACGCATTTATAAGGGTAAAAGTAATGTTAAATCCTTCTGCATAGGGTAAAAGAAGCCTAATGTTAATTCTGGGTTAAAAATAATTTATAAGCCCACCCAACGAAATGAAGACGATACCCGTCTATATATTTAAAAGCCATACTTTATGCGCCAGATTAAAATTTCACAAAGGATTACAACCCGCGAATCGTTAGGGTTGGATAAGTATCTTCAGGATATTAGCCGCGAAAGCCTTATTACCCCGGAAGAAGAAGTTGCGCTTGCGCAACGTATACAAGGGGGCGATAAATCGGCCGTTGAAAAGTTGGCGAAAGCTAATTTACGGTTTGTGGTTTCAGTAGCCAAACAATATCAAAATAGGGGGCTTAGTCTACAAGACCTTATTAATGAAGGTAATCTTGGATTGTTAAAGGCAGCGGAAAAATTCGACCATACAAAAGGCTTTAAATTTATATCCTATGCCGTGTGGTGGATTAGGCAAACCATACAGCAAGCCTTGCTCGAAAACTCGAGGCTGGTGCGTTTACCCGTAAACAAAGTAAATACCAATAATAAGATAAACAAAGCCGCATCTAAACTTGAGCAGGAGTTTGGCCGCGAACCAACAGCAGAAGAAATATCTGTTATGGTAAAATTATCCGAGGAAGAGATAAAAATTTCTATGATGGTGTTCACCCGTACTCTTTCTATGGATGCTCCTATTGGCAATAGTGAAGAAACCGATAGCACCTTATATGATGTGCTTGAAGATAAGGGAGCTTTAAACCCCGAACACGAACTGATTAAGGATTCGCTTCAAAAAGAAATATTACGCACATTAACGCTTATCCCTTTCCGCGAAGCTGATATTATTAAATGCTTTTTTGGCCTTGGGGAGATAAAACAACCTATGTTGGTAGACGAAATAGCCCGCAGGTTAGATCTGTCTCCTGAAAGGGTAAGGCAATTGCGCGAAAAAGCTATACGCAGCTTAAGGCATTCTTCTAAAAGCAGGTTGTTAAGGGCTTATTTGGGTTAGTAGCCCAAAACCTTTAACATGCTCTTATAGCTTTGTTCCTTGGCAAACAGGCGGGTGCTTATTTCTCCATCCTCGTTACGATCGATTATAACGTGTTTGGGTGCAGGTATTAAGCAATGCTGAATTCCTCCATAACCTCCTAACGATTCCTGGTAGGCACCTGTATGGAAAAATCCAATATATAGCGGGTCATCACCCTTATAATTAAATTTAGGTAAGAATACTTCGTTAGAGTGCACTTCTGAGTTATAGTAATCGAGGCTATCGCAGGTTAGTCCTCCCAAACTTACACGCTGGTACTCGTGGTCCCAATGGTTTACCGCAAGCATTATAAAACGCTGGCTTATTCCCCAGGTATCGGGCAGGGTAGTAATAAACGAGCTATCTATCATATACCATAGCTCGCGGTCGTTCTGCCATTTTTTATCCAGTACCGAATATATGGCTGCACCGCTTTCGCCAACGGTAAATGAGCCAAACTCGGTAAAAATGTTGGGCTCCGGTATATCGTTTTGGTCGCAAAAACTCTTTATTTGTGATATTACTTCTTCAATCAAATACTCGTAATCAAATTCAAATCCTAAAGAATTCCTGATTGGTAAACCACCGCCAATGTTAAGCGAATCGAGGGATGGGCATATCTTTTTAAGGTTGTAATATACCTTCAGGCATTTTGCTAATTCGGTCCAGTAATAAATAGCATCCTTAATACCGGTATTGATAAAAAAGTGCAGCATTTTAAGCTGTACTTTAGGGTTCTTCTGTATCTTTTCTTTATAAAAGTCTACAATGTCCCGGTATCGTATTCCCAGCCTTGATGTGTAGAATTCGAACGTGGGTTCTTCTTCTGCCGCAATACGTATGCCAATATTGCATTTCTTTTTAGCATAGCGTTGGTAGTGGGCAAGTTCTTCTTTATTATCTAAAATAGGAATAATATTAAAGCCCTGGTTTATAAGTTCGGTTACATATTGTTTATATGCAGGGCGCTTAAAACCATTACATATTATAAAGGTTTCTTTAGATATTTTGCCTTGCTTGTACAGGTCCTTTATAATAGGAATATCAAATGCGGATGATGTTTCGAGGTGCACATCATTTTTTAATACTTCATCTAATACAAATGAAAAATGCGAGCTTTTTGTGCAATAACAATAAGTATATTTGCCCTTGTAGTCGGCTTTAGCCATAGCTACATTAAAAAGTTTTTTCGCTTTTTGTATTTGAGAGCTAATTTTAGGAAGATAAGTAAGCTTAAGTGGGGTTTTATATTGTTTAATTATGGAAGATAAAGGGATATCATGAAAGTAGAGTTCATTGTCTTCTACCCTAAAGCCTTCCTGGGGAAAATTGAAGGTTTGTTGAATTAAATCATGATAGGTGTTTTCCATAGTAACTAACTTAGATTAAGATTTAAATACAAATGTAAGTAAACTACTTTTACAAAATTAAGTTGAAGTAAGCAGATTGAAAAAAATGAAAACGATAAAGATAATAGAAGTTAAATCGGAGATTGGTGCCGGAACCCGTGGCTCGAGCATGGGTGTAGATGCTATTAAAATTGCTGCTATGGATTTTGGAAGCGATTTTTTTAATAAGCATGAAGTAGTTGAAATACCAGCGGGCAATAAATCACTGTTCGATTTAATACATAACGAATATGCAAAACACATACCGGAAATTTATGAAGTAACGAGCAAAATAGCTGCTGAAGTAAAAAAGGCCGTTGAGGCACCCGATGTATTTCCTATTATACTGGAGGGTGACCATAGTAATTCGATAGGAACCATAGCCGGAATTAAAATGGCGCATCCGGATAAGCGCCTTGGCATAATTTGGATAGATGCACACGCCGATATTCATTCGCCCTACACAACACCATCGGGCAATGTACATGGTATGGCTATGGCTGCTATGATTGACAATGATAACCTCGAAAATAAGATTAATGAACCGGTTGAAGAAACCAAAGAATTTTGGGAAAAGATAAAATCTTTGGGTGGCATAAGGCCAAAGGTACTTCCATCGGATGTGGTATATGTAACATTACGCGATACCGAAAGCCAGGAAGATTACTTGATTAAGAAACTGGGTATACAGGTATATACTGTTGCTGAAATGAGAGCTAAAGGCATTGAACGGGCAGCAGTAGAAGTGCTTAATGCACTTGATAAATGCGATATAATACATGTTTCGTTTGATGTAGATAGTATGGATCCATCCATTTCGCGTGGTACCGGTACACCTGCAAAAGATGGCATTACCGAACGTGAGGCGGGTAATTTTATATCGCGTTTATTGTACAGCAAAAAAGTAACCAGCTTTGAAATTGCAGAAATAAATCCGACGCTTGATAACGAAAATATTATGGCGGAAGATGCTTTTGAAATACTGCAAAAAGCAGTTAATTTGGTAACAAGGGTAGTATAGAATTATGAATCAAAGTATAGAAACAGTTATTGTAGAAGGAGTAAAGAAAGCCGTAAGTACGCTTTATGGAGCTAATGCGGATAATCTTAACATTATAATCCAGCGTACGCGCAAGGAGTTTGAAGGCGATTTTACTATCGTAGTATTCCCATTTCTTCCCTTATCAAAAAAGAACCCTGAGCAAACCGGGAACGATATTGGCGAGTTTATAAAGAAGGAAATTGCCGAGGTAGAAGCATTTAACGTGATTAAAGGCTTCTTAAATCTTAGCATAAGTAAAGCATATTGGATAGAGTATTTAAAGAGGAATTGGACTGATAAAGATTTCGGATTTTCTCAACCCGATACTAAATCTCAACCTATCATGGTTGAGTATTCCTGCCCGAATACAAATAAACCGCTTCATTTGGGGCATATCCGCAATAATCTCATTGGGTATTCTATTTCCAGAATATTAGAGGCATCAGGGCGAAAGGTTATACAGGTAAATCTTGTTAACGATCGGGGGATACATATTTGTAAATCTATGCTTGCATGGCAAAAGTGGGGCAATGGAGAAACACCACAAAGCACTGGCAAAAAAGGCGATCATTTTGTAGGCGATTATTATGTGCTGTTCGATAAAAAATATAAAGAAGAATTAAAGGCTTTAATGGCTGGCGGAATTGGGGAGGAAGAGGCGGAAAAGAAATCGACCCTTATGGCCGAAGCACGTGAACTACTGCTTAAATGGGAAGCGGGAGATAAAGAGACTATAGATGTGTGGAAAATGATGAATGGGTGGGTATACGAAGGTTTTGAGGTTACCCATAAACGCCTTGGCGTAAAATTCGACAAAATATATTACGAATCGGAAACATATTTGTTGGGTAAAGAAGTGGTGAATGAAGGATTGAAGAAGGGTGTGTTCTTTAAAAAAGATGATGGCTCAGTATGGATTGATCTTACTGGGGATGGGCTCGACCAAAAACTGGTACTTCGTGCAGATGGTACATCCGTATATATAACACAGGATTTAGGTACCGCTATTCAAAGAGCGAAAGAATACAACTTTGAAAAGCTGGTTTATATTGTCGGTAATGAGCAGGAATATCATTTTAAGGTGTTGTTCCTGATTCTTAAAAAGCTGGGTTACAAATGGGCCGAAGGCTGCTATCATCTTTCGTATGGTATGGTGGAATTACCCGAAGGCAAAATGAAATCGAGAGAAGGTACGGTTGTAGATGCAGACGACCTGATGGATGAAATGGTAAAAACGGCAGAAGAAATAACACGTGAATTAGGCAAGATTGAAAATTTTGATTCTACCGAGGCAAGCACTTTATACACTACCATCGGCATGGGGGCGTTAAAGTATTTTATCCTTAAAGTAGATCCAAAAAAGAAGATGTTGTTTAATCCTCGCGAATCGGTAGATTTTGAAGGCAACACCGGCCCGTTTATACAATATACGCATGCACGTATTAGTTCGCTTTTGTTAAAGGCTGCAAATGCCGGCATTAAGGCTGATATAAGCGTGGATGAAATATCGCAGAAAGAAAAAGAATTAATAATTAAAACCTACGAATTTAGTTCTGTAATAAAGGATGCGGCTAATTCCTATAATCCATCCTTGCTTGCAAATTATACATACGACCTGGTAAAAGAATACAACCAGTTTTATCACGATTATCCTGTTCTTAAAGAAGAGAATACTAAACTAAGAAGCTTTAGATTGGCCCTGTCTGCCCATGTGGGTAAGGTAATTCATAACGCTTTTGGATTGTTGGGTATCGATGTCCCTGAGAGGATGTAGTGCTGAATTAGATTTTTTTTCCCATTTTTGGTTTTATATTTTGCTCGTTCATAGATAATTATGAAGCCATCGGACCATATATTTTTTCTAATTAAGTCCTTATCAAAGACTGAAAAGGGGTACTTTAATAAGTTTGCCCAAAGGCATGGAATAAAGGCCAACAGCAACTATTTGCAGTTATTTAAAGCAATTGAAGCCCAGGATGAATATGACGAAAAGCTGCTGGATAAAAAATTTAATAATTCGCAATTAAGCGGGCAAATACATGTATATAAAAACTACTTGTATAAGCTTATTTTGCGGGCTTTGCATAACTACTATACTGGTAATACTTCTACAGCCAAAATTTCAGAATTAATACACTACTCCGAAATATTAAAAGAAAGAGGCTTGTTTATTCAAGCCAAAAAAGTACTTGAGCAGGCAAAGGAGATTGCAGAGAAGTACGAAAAATGGGAGCTTTTGCTGGATGTACTTAAACGGTTGTGGGATATGTTTACCGATGCCGAAGAGTTTAATAAAGAGAGTGAAGCGGATGTAAGGAAACTGTATGATGAAAAAAAGAAAGTTTTGTCAAAATTGCAACTTGCAAACGAACACTACTTATATTCTTCCCTATTCAGGATACAAAAGCGCACCAAGGGAATATATAATATACCCAGAGATTTTGACTTGTATAACAACAAGCTAAAGTTGCCTGTGGTGGACGAAAAGGCGTTAAATTCTTTCGAGTTAGAAAGGGTGTATTATTGGTCGTGCAGCCTTTATTATGATGCGCAATCAGACTTTGTTAAAAGCCTGGAGTATTTAAAAAAAATACTTGCACTGTTTAATAAACACCCTTACCAGGTAGATGAAAACCTGCAGTTTTATATTCATTGCCTTTTTGCTACAAGTGCAAAAGCTGAAAATTGCAACGACGAAAAATCATACCAGTATGCAGTTGCGGAACTGGATAAGCTACACAAAACCCTTGCAGATACTGATAGATTTGTCCCGGTTTCATTGTGGTTAAAAATAAGTTTTTACGAAACCAAAATATTTTATTCCTATCGTAAAAGAATGTTTAGGGAGATAAAGGCACTGGATGAAGAGGTGCGAAAGATAAAACTGATAGAAGAAGTAGAGAAGTATAGCATAACGCGCGGGCAACAATTTTTAACATCGCGTAAAGAATTAATGACTTTATATTTTGGCACACTTCTTTTAGAAGGCGGATATTATACAGAGAGCATTTATTGGCTAAATATGCTTGCTGCAACAAAGGGTGATGTGGCAAAATCGGGCCCAAGATTTTTTGCCAAATTAGTGTTAACTATTGCCTATTTTGATTTGAAAAAATGGGACCTATTCTCTAATACTGCGTTGCACTTTATGCGCATTATAAGTAAGGCTCCGGCTCAGTATCCGTTCGAAAAGAATTTTATAAATAATCTTACCAAATTATCTAAGGCAAATTCTACAGAAGAAAAGGATAAGCTTTACCATAGAATGGAAGAGGATATTACGAAATACTCCACCCTAAAAAAGCATAACCAATCTTTCCGCTATTTTGATTTTGAAGACTGGATAGAAGGCAAGCTGAAAAAGAAGCCCATGTGGGAAGTCCTTACAGCCAGGCCTTATGGCAGAAACAGTAAATAATTATTTACGCAAGGCTTCTTCAATACTTTTTTTCCAGCCTGTTGCCTGTTTAAGGGTCGTATCCGACTGAATAGCCAGATTAATATCACTCAGGGCATCCGTATAATCTTTTAAATGGTATTCATCAATTGCCCTTCCTTCATAATCTCTGCCCTTGTTGGCGCCAATTTTAAGCGAAGCGGTATAATCTTCGGCCGATCCTTTATAATCGCCCATATCATGTTTTATAGCAGCCCTCCAGTTGTAGGCATTTTTTAATGTGCTATCTGCAGGTATAGCCATATTAATATACTCCAGTGCTTTAGTATTATCGCCCAAATAACTTTCATCTACAGCCAGGTCTTCATAATCCATTCCCTTGTTGGCGACATGATCCAGCGATTTTAGGTGGTCTTCAATAGAGCCTTTGTAGTCTCCCATTCTTTCTTTTATAAGCGCTCTCCAGTAATAGCCATTCTCAATATCGGCATCCATCTGTATAGCTTTCGTCTCGTCCTGTATAGCTTTATCGTAATCGCCTAAATCATAAAAGTCAGCACCTCTTCCTACATAATCTTTTGCAATATCTTCACCACCTTGTTCAATCGATTTATTATAATATTCTATAGAACCCTGATAGTCTCCTAGCTCAGATTTGATAAGGCCTATCCAGTTGTTTACGTTTTTTAGTTCAGGGTTTAAACGTTGTGCTTTAAACTCATTGCTAAGGGCGCTGTCATACTTTTTTAAATGGTATTGATTTGAACCCATACCCTCGAATGCTCTTCCGTTAGTACTGTCTAATTCAGCGGCTTTTCGGTAATCGGCTAAAGATACTTTATAGTTCTTTACTTTAAACTCAACCAATGCTCTATCACAAAGCTTGTCGCTCTTCGTTTTATTGCTTTCAAAATCGCAACCGGAAAAAATAGTTAAACAACAAAAGGCTGCTCCAACAGTGTAAATAGATTTAATGTTCATTTTGAAATTTTTTGTAATGTATGAAATTATTAAATAGTGTGAGTATCTTACATATATAAGTACAAAACTATAATATTTGTGATTCTGCCTTCTATCAAAATAAATCTAACTTTAAAAGTCAACAAAAGATAACATGGTTAGCTTTGTCTTAATCTTATAAAGCTTTGGTTCATGTTTTATAAAAAACAAGTTCTGCGTAATTCAACTATGGTGTTAATGCCATTGGTTTTATTTGCGCTGTTCTGTATTGGTAGAAATCAAATAGGCATCCTTATAAAAAAGCAATCAGCAGATACTATCAATTCACCCTATGTTATTGTATTAGGCATAGCGCAGGATGGAGGGTTTCCGCAGGCAGGATGCAATAAAGATTGTTGCAAAAAAGCATGGGATGATAATAGTTTACGAAGGAATGTGGTTTGCCTTGGCTTAGTCGATCCCATAAGTGGAAAGAAATGGTTATTTGAAGCCACTCCCGATTTTAAAATACAATTAAGAGAATTACAAAAAACAGGATTGCCCGACAAAAGTAACAGAGCGGGTTTATCTGGTATTTTTCTTACACATGGGCATATAGGGCACTATACGGGCTTAATAAACCTGGGCCGTGAAGTGATGGATGCAGATAGCGTACCGGTTTACGCAATGCCCAGGATGAAAAAATATCTTGCCACAAATGGCCCCTGGAGCCAATTGGTAAGCTTGTATAATATTGTATTAATGCCTTTGCAAAATGATTCTATTATTCAGCTTACAAAAGATATTAAAGTGAAACCTTTTTTAGTTCCGCATAGAGATGAATACACCGAAACAGTAGGCTTTGAAATAATTGGCCCGCATAAAAAACTGATTTTTATTCCGGATATAGATAAGTGGCAAAAGTGGAACACCAATATTATAGATGTAATAAAGAATAACGACTATGCCTTTTTAGATGGCACATTTTATAAAGATGGAGAAATAAAAAGAGATATGAAAGAAGTGCCTCACCCTTTTGTTGCTGAAAGTATGGCACTATTTAGTTCATTGCAATTAAGCGATAAAGCCAAAGTTTACTTTATACATTTTAATCATACAAATCCTTTATTACAGCCCGACAGCCCGGAAAAGAAAGCGGTAAAAGATGCAGGCTTTAATATTGCCTGGGAAGGGGAGAGGGTGGGATTATAATTAATGTTAAATATAAATCATTGTCTTTTAATGGTTATATTTGATTATACAACCATGAGAAATTTTTTTCTTTGCCTTTTGTTTTTACTATCGCTAAAGTCTTCGGCTACCGAATCTTTTAATATTAATATTAGCTATGGTAAGGTTCACTTCTTTGCTGATAATTTATATGAAAGTCAAGAAGTAGCAAATAAAGTAGATATATTCTTGTGTTTACTAAAAGATTTTGTTCATAGGGAAGAAATTAATGAAGATGTTATGGTCATGCTTTCGGATGAGTACACGTATAGTCCAAGTTTAAGAGATACATTGATGTATTCGGTTTCATATAGAGGTTTTACATATACTACTTATGATAGCTGTAGAAAATGTGAGTACGGATATTCAAGAAACGAGCATAACGCTAATGGGATAGTAATTAAAATAAGGGCCAGGGAGTATCGGCCAAGAGAATGGTTACAGCTTATTAGCGCTGCTTTGAGGAATCAGGATTTAGTTAAAAAAGAACAGAACAGCTACCACATTAAATCAATAAACAAATGGGCCAAGGATTACGATGAAATGAAGATACCTTATAAAACTGCATATATGCTCTCCAGACAAAAAGAAAGCATAATAGACAGTTTGTTTGCTAAGAAAATATACTGCGGAAGTGCTATGTTAAATTGGCACAGAGTATATTATTTCAAGGATAGCAATTTCTATTTTCAGGAACTGCGAGGGAATGTAAATGAGTATTTAAATCAATATAATATTAATGAAGTTAATATCCCCGAAAGCTTTCATCATAAATTCATAGCTCAAAAGTGGCTCGATACAGTGAATGCCTGTTTGGTTACAAAAAACATACTTCAAATAAACCCCAGCCAATTAGGCGATTTTGTCTTTATTAATGATAGCATGTTTTATTTTTTGTCTAATAAGGTAAAAGGACCGTTCACTTTGAGTAATCTTCATAAATACTCTATTTTCGATTTCAAATCCTACTGCATGTTTAAGCCGGTTGAGTATGTGATAATGGAGATAGAGAACAATAAGCATAAGGATGGAATTGAAAGAATTTTTTTCTGTCCGGATAGCAGTTTGATAGTAAGGAATTACGACAGTTTAGAAGTAGATCAAGTGAAACAGTTATTCAGGAAGTTCAGAAGCAATATGCAGGAGGTCGGTATATCTGGAAAAGAAAAGCTTCTAATTATTTCCTTTGTCTGCTTAAGTGTGTTATTATCTTCAATAATCTTTCTAAGAAGGCGGGATAGCTAAATCTAAACACTCAACTTTTTATGCCTAACAGTTTTGTTGGCATTATCTCCCAAACGCTTCTTCTTGTTTTCTTCGTAGTCGCTGTAGCCACCTTCAAAATAGTAAACCTGTCCTTCGCCTTCAAAAGCAAGGATGTGGGTACATACCCTATCGAGGAACCAGCGGTCGTGAGATATTACTACTGCACAACCGGCATAATTATCCAGCGCTTCTTCTAAAGCACGCAAAGTATTAATGTCAATATCGTTAGTAGGCTCATCGAGTAATAATACGTTAGCCTCCGAACGTAATGTTAGCGCAAGGTGCAAGCGGCTTTTTTCTCCACCTGATAGTACACCGCATTTTTTACCCTGGTCGGGCCCGCTAAAGTTAAAACGGCCAACATACGCACGCGAGTTAATGGTTCTGCCATCCAAAATAATGTTTTCGTTACCATCAGATAGTACTTCCCACACTGTTTTATTCGGGTCGATGGATGTGTGCTCTTGGTCAACGTAAGCTACCTTAACTGTTTGCCCCACTTTAAATTCTCCCTTATCCGCTTTTTCCTGCTTCATTATCATGCGGAATAAAGTTGTCTTTCCGGCACCATTAGGGCCTATAATGCCAACTATTCCGGCAGGAGGGAGTTTAAAATTCAGATTTTCGAACAATATTCTTTTATCGAATGCCTTGCCAACTTCTATCGCTTCTATTACCTCGTTACCCAAGCGTGGCCCATTCGGAATAAATATTTCGAGCCTGTCTTCTTTGGCTTTGCTGTCTTCGCTCATCATCTTATCGTAAGCTTGCAACCTGGCTTTGTTTTTTGATTGCCTGCCCTTAGGGTTCATGCGCACCCATTCTAACTCACGTGCCAAAGTTTTTTGTCGTTTCGATTCTGATTTTTCTTCCTGTGCTAAACGTTTTCCTTTTTGTTCCAGCCACGATGAGTAGTTTCCTTTCCACGGAATACCTTCTCCACGGTCCAGTTCAAGTATCCATCCTGCCACATTATCCAAAAAGTAACGATCGTGTGTTACAGCAATAACGGTTCCCTGGTATTCGTGTAAATGGTGTTCCAACCAATCAACCGATTCGGCATCAAGGTGGTTAGTAGGTTCATCCAATAGTAAAATTTCAGGTTTTTGGAGTAGGAGGCGGCATAAGGCAACCCTTCTTTTTTCTCCACCCGAAAGATTTTTAATAAGTGCATCGGCTGGTGGGCATCGCAATGCATCCATGGCTACCTGAAGTTTACTATCCAGGTTCCAGGCATCATGTTGTTCAATCAGGTCATTCAGTTTCGATTGCCTTTCTATAAGTTTTGTCATTTCATCATCGCTCATCGGTTCCGAGAACTTATTGTTCACTTCTTCATATTCTTGCAAAAGTTTGGTTACTTCGGCTGCACCTTCACGAACAATTTCAATAACTGTTTTGTTTTTATCCAGTTGAGGGTCCTGTTCAAGGTATCCTATTTTATAGCCCGGTGAAAAATGGAGTTCACCATTGTACGATTGTTCAATACCTGCTATTATCTTTAATAAGGTAGATTTACCCGAGCCATTAAGCCCGATAATGCCAATTTTTGCTCCATAATAAAATGATAGGTAAATCTTTTTAAGTATCTCTTTACCAGTGGGTAATATCCTACCCACATTAACCATAGAAAATATAATTTGTCTGCCTTCTGACATGGTGTTTTAATTAAGAATGCGAATATCGTAAAAATGAGGTTATTAACATAGGGTTTGTGCGTGTTTGTAAAATTATTTCCCGAAATTTGTGAAAACGGTTTAGATAGCATACATTTGAGGGTCAATTTATTGATGTTGTATCAGCTTTTGAGGAAGTAGAGAAATAAAAAATAGTATTGACCCAACCATATCAATAATTTTATCATCTGAGTAATTGAAAGAGAAGAGAATAGTTTAATAAGGAGCACTAAATTTTAATTATAAATTTCATGAAAAAACAAATTACGCGACTTTTACTAACCGGAATGGTAATGTTTTCCTTACAAGTGTTGGGGCAAACTCCTGAAGTTCCGTTTTCTTTTACAACGCATGAGAATACAACAATGATTGAAAAGAATGGAATTAATGTGTCATATTTAAAAGGCACCTTAAATTCTACTCCTGCAATATATTTTGAATTTAAGAACACTACGGATAAAGCACAAAGCTTTACCTGGGTGCTGAAAGATAAAAATGGCGATGTTGTTTATACCAGCCAGTCACTACATGTTGAAGCAGGCCATACTATTACGTATGATGATTCTGAAAATAACATGGTATCTGTAACCGGAATTACAGATTTTCTGTTTTTTACGAAAGACGGAGTGAACTTCACGGATTTGAAAATGGAAATTAATCTATAAACAGAATGACAAAGAAGATTACATTACTTTGGACTTTTTTACTGGCTGCGCTTTGTGGCTGGTCTCAAGCTGTCACCTTCAATTATACAGGTGCCATGCAAACCTATATTGTACCTGCTTGCGTAACGCAAGTAACCGTAACCGTTAATGGCGCTGGTGGTGGTACCGGTGGCGAAACTTCTAACAACTCACAGGATGTGGGTGGTAAAGGCGGAAGCGTAGTAGGCGTTCTTAACGTTGTTCCGGGAAGTACCCTTAATATTTTTGTAGGTGGTGCCGGTGTAAATGGCACACCTGGCCTTGGCGGTGGTGCCGGCGGATGGAATGGCGGTGGTTTTGGTTTACAAGGATATTTTGCTCCTCCACCATGGCTTTGGTTTGCAGGAGGAGGCGGTGGAGCTTCGGATATTAGAGTAGGTGGCGTTGCCCTTGCCAATCGTGTAGTTGTAGGCGGCGGCGGAGGCGGTGCCGGATTTAATTATTTTGCTTGTTGTAACTACGATCAGGGCGGACCTGGCGGAGGACTTGTTGGCCAAAGTGGCTGGTCAGGTAACGTACAAGGTTCGGGTGGTTCTGGTACAGGTGGTACACAAGCTGCTGGCGGTATTGGTGGTACATGGGGCGGATATTGCACCTGTGCTAACGGAGTATTAGGTGTTGGTAGTAACGACTGTGTATCGGCTACAGGCAATGCAGGCGGCGGCGGCGGCGGCGGCTATTACGGCGGTGGCGCAGGTTGTTGGTCTGGCGGCGGTGGTGGTAGCAGTTACACTGGCGGGCTATTTAGTGTTACCAGCAACACCCAAGGTGTTCAGGCGGGTAATGGCTTTATAACAATTACCCCAACGGTATTGGGAGGATTTACATTAACAACATCACAAACAAATATTACATGTAACGGCCTGGCTAATGGTACAGCAACTGCTAACCCAAGCCCCGTTGGAGCTTATACGTATTCATGGAGCACAGTTCCCCCACAAACTAATCAAACAGCAACAGGGCTAAGTGCAGGAACATATACAGTAACTGTTGTAAACGGCGGTTGCACAGTAACAGCTTCTGTAACTATTACACAACCAACTGCTATTGTTATAGCAAATACAATAACTAATGTAGCTTGCAATGGCGGCGCTAACGGTAAAATAGTAGCGAACGTAAACGGAGGTACCCCAGGTTATAACTATGCGTGGACTCCCGTTGGAGGCACAGGTGCAACAGCATCTAACCTTTCGGCCGGATGTTACACTTTAACAGTAACCGATGCGAATGGTTGTATTCAAACAGCCAGCGCATGTATTACACAACCTACGCCACTTAATACC